>Ga0181612_165465_pt1 | contig 11725 bp, 8 predicted proteins | sample HoacroProtozoa21_FD_119630 | JGI IMG/M metagenome (GOLD analysis project Ga0181612, IMG submission 119630) | Hoatzin crop microbial communities from Cojedes, Venezuel. Combined Assembly of Gp0051906, Gp0051904, Gp0051908 | reverse complement strand
AGCAGGACGGCAGCTCACGTGAAGCAGCGCCCTTCCTCACCTCCATCCCCATCTCCCGCTCAGCATCCCCAACACGGGGAGAGGGGTGACCAGGCATCGCTGCAGTGGCTGTTCACACTGCAAAGCTATTCTTGGTGATACAGAGGGGACCAGAGATACGTTTTCCCCTCTGCTCAATCCCCTTCATAGCCAGCAAAGCATCAGGAGCTGGGGAAAAGGCTGGCACTGGGTTACCACCGCTCAGGCTCAGCCCCCAGGCTCAATCTCTCCAGGACTGTCCCACAGCCTGAGCCATCCCCAGGGCAGTTCTGTGCCAGGGGGTCACTGAACAAACAGAGTTTAACTGAAATCCCAGCTTAGATAAAACCGAGACAGGTTTTTATTAGCACAGCGCTTGTTCTGCATGCTGCCGATGATCTCTCTGGAGAGAAGATGACTGAAGCCTTTCGCTTTATAGCAACCAGGGAGCAGAGACAAGAACAAAATAGTTCCGTTTAAAAAAAAAGATTAAAAAAAAATGTTTCCAGTCACTGTGACCTGATGATTGCTTTGGGTTAAACTAAATCCAACCCAACATAATTGGCCAAGAGGCCAGAGACAGCAATATGTAGGAGAATTAAGATTAGATTCCTTTTAGCTGCAGAGAGAAGCCTGAAAAACTTCTCTCCAGAAATTACTTCTGATTTCTCTTTGATTTTTGACGCAAAAAAATCAGGTGAGAATTGAGATCTGCATGGTTACTGAATAGCGAAATAATGACACCATTAGGAACACAAAGCTGAAGGACTGAGGAAAATTCCTTTCTAGTTTAAACTCATAGGTTTTGTTAACAGCTATTTCATTCCAGTGCCCAGCCAGCACTTTGTTTAAAAGAGGGCTTTGTTAATATTTTGATTAAGTTAATAAACATTATTAGGCAAACCTGCTTCTACATAGCCAAGGAAGACCTCCTAGCAAAATCAGAAGAGAACGTCTGACAGTCCTGAAAACTTTAAGATAAGGAAATACACAGAAGAAAAAAAAAGGAAATCCCCTCAACCCGAGTAGTCTTTAACCATTCCAGTAAAATTAAACACATAAATAAAATGAAAACTAATTAAACAGTAAATTTAATTACAGGCTGTTTTCAAGGCACTGTTCTTCCAGTAAAGGAAATCTATAATCTAGGGAGGAAAAGGAATATTTTCTAATGCCTTTTGAAGTCTGACTTTCTTCCAGTAATTTATACACTGTTTGCTGGGATGATTCCATTGGGAAAAAAAAGAAAAAACAAGAACACCCAAACCCTCTTCTTCATTTCTTAGCAGCGTCCTTGGGATAAAACTTGTTTTTCTGATGCAATAAAGATAGTTCTGACCAGTACAGCCATCACTGTTAGCAATCAGACTCTGGTATCTCTGTATGTGGTGTGAATTATAGTTATTTCTGTATCAGTGATGCAATAGCAGTTTTCTACCCATCTTGAGTTGTTCCTAAGCTCAAGGGAAAGAGGTTCATTCAATCCCATTTTTGCTGCACAGCTGCTTTAGGAAAGAAGCCAGTTAGCGTTCCATTCAAGGCCAAGAAAAATAATCTTTAGGGATGAGATAAGACAAAATTTGATCCTATGTTTTCAGCTCCCATTGCAACCAAGGCCAAGCTACCAGACCTGTGGGAACGCCTCGTTGTCTCACAGAGCATAGGTGTCACCAAGAAGACAGTATGTCCCAAAGGGCTAACGTTCCTCCCGAACACCTCTCCTGGAGCAACACAAGGGATTAACTGGTCTCATTATTTGATAGCTCAAAGCCCCCTATTGATTCCCACCTGTTGCTGACACTAAGAAATTATAATCAGTTGCAGTCACTTTTCACACTGGGACAAGACTGCTGGCAGCAATCTTTAGCAAGCAGAGGGAAAGCCTACAGTCCCATTACCTGCTCAAATAGACCAACACCAATGGAGAAATCAAGACCCAACATCAGGAAATCACCTTCATTCAGATTCAAGGCCACCTCCTTCTTCTCCCACAAGAGCCTTAGCCTCTATCACCTCCTCTAGCCTGGGAAATCAATTCCTCTTCCTTCATAAACGACCCATTTCATCAGGCAGCAGCTGATGTCTGACCACTTATTAGCATCCACCTCCAGCTGCTGGCGGATCACACAGCAGAGGAGGTTAAGTGTCACTGGAGCTTAGCAGCAAGATTGGACCTGCCCTTCTCCAGCTGCATCCGTTGTGCTCTTGGGGCTGGGCCAGTATCTGACGGGGTGGAAAAGGAAATTCTGTGCATTCCTCATCCGTAGCCTACATGCCAAGTGAAATGCAGCGATGAGCAGCCAGACCAGAGCGCTTGTCTGAGGCTTCCTTCTAGCTGCAAAATCTGCGATGTGTTTAAAGCAATGTTATTGAGTTGGGTCCAGAGAAACCAGGCTGCTAGGGTTATGAAATCATTCACCCTCCAGTACTTGTGTAACAGGTGAAATGTTAGGAGGAACGTAAATCCTGGGATACACCCTACAAAGACTGAATTCTGGCTTAGGAAGAACACCTGCCCTGAAATGTTCTGAGCATGTGATTTTAATTTTCTTTGACCTTTTTGTGTCTCTCCTCTGCCAGGCACAAAAATATCCTCCTCAGAAAAATTTCTGCCTGGAAATGATGGTCCTTTTTCCCCAAGTCCTTTTAAAGGGAAGAAAATTGTTCGCCTTCCAGAAATATGCTGCTATGAACAAGCAATGCACAAACTGCCTGCTCAGAAAAAGAGCATGTTCTGCATCTCTCCGTGCTCATTCACGCTCACACCAGCTATATCCCAACAAACAGATCTGTAATGAAACCAAAACGCAACAGCAAGAAAACTCAATATAAATGCAATGTAACCTTGATAATTAACTGCTGAAAAAATTAGCTCTTGGTTCCCTGCTCCCTCCTGCCAGTTCATTATTAACTTTGTAAATGGAAATCTCCCATGAGCTGAGTCATGGCTGCTAATCACAGCATCCTGACAAATGCTGGGGTGAGAGGTTTCCCTTCATTGCCCCATCTGCCTCCAGGGTTTTGGGGGGACTGTACTCCATCCCCGCAATACCAGCTTCTCATTTTAGCTCCTTCATTTCATCCCCTAAAGCCCTGTGCAGTTTGCTGGTTGCCCCAGTTCCAGGTCACGTCCCCCGTAGAACTGCCCAACGTGGTTAATTTTAATCCCACAGTGTAGCTGGAGCTCTGTGGGCATGAAGAGCATAAAAGACAAACAAAGAGCATCACAGTTAGAAGAAGTGCTGGAGAAGGATCTATCTGATGTCCATGCCTTGGGGTGCCCATCAGGTATCCAGTGTGCAATCAGACCTTTAAAACATTGGGCATGGGGGAGCTGGAGCCAACAATGCTCATGCCGTGGGGACAGAAGACTCACCCCTCATAAAAATGTAACCTGTGTCTTCCCACACCAGCCCGGCAGCCAAGACACCATCCAACACCTGAATGCAGGTGGCACCCCATCCGTTGCCATCCTCATTTCATCTATGGCTGCTGATTTGGGTGGGACATCAGCTCTGCTCCAGGACGGTTTGGAGAGAGCTCACAGTCAGGTTTGAGTCCAGGCATTTCTGGCAAATCTGCCTCTGATTCAGCAACAATGCTGAGTTTGGAGGCCTGGCTTTCAAAACCTCAGCCGAAATCACTAGCGAACAAAATATGTCTGGGAGATGGTGCCAACAGCCAAAATGAAACAAACTGCTCAGAGGTGTCTTGCTGGAAGCTGGTTGAGCTGTACCGGCATTGTCCACACAGCATCTTCTTCACCACAAAAACAGAGCTTCTGCCGTAGCTACCACTAATTTCACTCCACTGTTTGTAAAACAACTCCTGTCTTTGTAAATCTGTTTCCTGAAAGGGTTTATAACCCTCCCATCTGCACCACTCAGTGTGGGACTTCCTTCAAGCCACACGACAGGTGCATGACCCAGATCCACTCAGTAGGCACCTCTAGTCATTGCTAAGTGTCACATCTGCTTGAAGGAAGGTGCAACACTCTTTGGACATTGATCCACCCCAGCACGACTGCAGTCCAGGAAGGAGGATGAATTTGAGGAGAGAAAAGCCAAGAAAAGAAATATGTGAGGCATCATTACAAGGGGACTTCTCCAGAGCTCTCTGTACTGTATGTATCAAACTAGAAGTACCATAGCATAAATGATCCAGTTGACCTAAAAACACTTCTGCCTCCACACAAGCAACAACTTTGGGCTGAGATGACTCTGAGCTCGAGCGTGTCAAGCTGGGGGCATCGGCCTCATAAGAGAAATGGGTCGCAGATCGGTGGGGAATCTAAGCATGCAGGAGGTAGCTGGTAGGGATGTCACATGGGACCCTTTGTCCATCACAGGGCTTAGTTAACAGCTGTATCTTATGCCAGTGGCAGTGTACTTCATATATTCATGCTGGCTAAGCGTCTTTTGGTGTTTAAACTTGCCCACACTGACGCTTCTTTCAGCTGAATGTGATACTCCCAACATCCTTCCTAAGCCATCCCATAGTTGTCTGATAGAAACTAAAGTTGGTCTCCGCTCAGTGTTGATTTCTGCTGAAACACTGCTCAAACTCAAGTTCATGTTCCTCCAGCCTAAATGGCCAACATAAAACTCTGGGATAAATACCAACAACAACTTGTGTTCCTTGAATACAGTGGAAACCACCCCAGGAAGGATAATGCCTGTGGGTGCAGGAGACGGAGCTCACGCTGAGTTGGTACAGGGTTTGGTCTCTTGTTGAAGGACAAGTGACACAAGACCCACAGCTTTGCTTCCACGTTTATTCATAGAAAACAGTTGTGATCCAGGAATAGCCTTGCAGCACATATGCTGAGGGTAAACAACTGCACTACTTTTTAAAAAGTGCAAAAAGGGCTGCGATAACATGGACCCAACTCCATGTCCTATAAGGGCCTTTCCAACACTGTGTGCTATGGTCCTGTTTCTTTGACCTTGCCTTTCTAACATTAACACATACCACACATTTTTCAAAAAGCAACCAGCAAAATGAGATATTTCACCGCATTTGATCCTCCCTGGGAGAGGTGAGAACAAAACTTCCTAATGCACGTTAATCCCATCACCAGAGCACTGCTGAAAGATGGTTGGTATTTGGGATAGGAGCACTTGCGAGGGGTAGGAAAGTCTACAGTCCTACCAGGGCTCCCACACCCCACCCCAGCGGTGGTTGCCTGTCAGTGGTCAGTGCAGCAATTCTCAAATATAGTTCACCCACCACAAGCAGGTCCGTAGCAGGGCTCGCTGGTGATCACAAGGCATGCAGCACCACGGTTCAGGCTCCACGGGCTGCCCTTGTAACGTGTGCCGCACCGGGCGGGAGGGTGGCCCGGCAGTTGCGGTGATGGACAGCAAATGCACACTGCCCTGCACCTGATGGGCCAAATCCCCTCCTCAGCTGGAACCCTTGTGCCTCCGTCTTGGAAAAGAAAACAGAAGGAGACAACTTGCATCCATGGGACCTTCGTGAGCCACTTGCCTGGGGGTGAAGAAACCCTCTAGCCAATACAACTAATCATTTTTTAGCCCAAATAAGCACAGTCTAGAGAAAGGGTGATGCCTTCTACGGGAAGAAGGGAACATCAAGCAGCAATTTCCATCCTGGGGCTGGGGCAGGTGGCAGCAGCAGCCGGCAGGGCTGCGTACAGACTTGTCCTCATTTTTGTCCTTTGACCCTTTTCCCCCCAGCAGCTGAGCCTTGTTTGCTGGCATTTTGGCAGCCCATCTCCTGTTTCCATTAACCCTCGGAGGAGGTGGGAAGGAGATCAGGAACGGGCTTGTCGCGCTGGGCGGCTGGGGCTGCGCACAAGGGGCGGCGAGCTGCTCTCAGGCAACACCACCGGGAGAGGCTGAGCCCGTGTTTATCCATGGGGGAAGCATGGAGACAGGAACCTGACATGGGCTTGCTGCTTTGCCGGGTACACAGCACACAGGGAGAGACAGAGCATGTATAACGAGACTGAAGTCACCAGCTTTGCCTCCGATGTCACACATCTGGGGGGGCCTTCCGCTGTTTGATTAGACAGACGGTGTCAAAACTAGCCCTGCTCTGCCTTCAGGCAGTGTTTATTCATCACAGAGATGAGACATTTTCAGAATTCCTCCACTGAGTCTGACCTTGTAAGAGAATAACATCCAAAGGACCTGTCCCCCACAAGTGACACTGCGGAGAGTTCAGTGCTCCTGGACAACTGTGTCCCATGGTTTAAATGCGACAGTTTAACACAAAAATGAAGGGGAAATATTGTCCTGCTGACAGTCAGAGCCACTGAATTCAACTGATCTGAGCCACTTCTGGCCAAAAGGATCAGAGATTAATGATACCGGCTACAGGCACATTGCTCATTCTCGTTATTCCCTCTGATGACCCTGCAGTTACTACAGCATGGCTGGTACCAGGGCTGTAGCCCAGGCTTATTTCTAGGGACAGTCCTGGGACAGTCCTGAGCCATCCCAGCTACGGGCCAGGCCAGTGCTGTGCTGTGAATGCCCAAATAAACCCTGCTCCAGGGAGCATGCCTCCAGGAAAAGCCCTCCCGAGTCTTCACATTTTCAATCCACAGTGAGAAATGAGCTCTGCTTACCTGCAAGGTCATCAAGTTTTAGATGTGGGATATTTATATTTATGGAGTTTGGCTTTTCTCTTTTTTTTTTCTTTTTCTTTATGGAATCTATTGTTAGCAACAAAGAAGAAATTTCAGCTTTGCAACCCTGCCAACTGCAAGGCATCAGCCCTTGGTTTGGAGAAATCCCATTAGCCATTTTACAAGATAAATGCTGAACCTAATGACAAGCTGCCGTACAGTTGTTCAGGATGGATAGACAGACTGTATCTCCTTCTACTCCATAAGCGTTTCAGTCCAGCTGCAGTCAGTCAGCCCGGCTTAGCCGTAGGTATATTTGTCATACAGGGACCTGAAAGATAGCGAAGGGCACAGATTTATCATGATTCCTGCGAGCACAGGTTCAGCCTCCCCACCCTGTGCCTGGGAATTACCGAATGCCACAGAGAACAGAGGATTAAAAGGACCCCTCGGATCCTGCTTTGCTGCTGGCCCCAGGGACTGAGGGGTCTCCTTCTCTTTGTCTCGGATCTGGACGTGGGCAGGTGGCGAGCCACTCGCCGGACCAGACAGCAGCCTTCCCTGCCACCCCGCAAGCGCCCGGGTGCTGATGAATATCCATCTAATTGGAATTAGGGATTCTCCAGACCAGCCCTCCGACTGGAGAAATTAGCTAGTTTATTCCAATAAAGATGCTAATATGGGGGGCTTTGTGAAGGGCGAGAAATTCCCATTGTCATTCAGAAGCAATTTGTAGCGGATTTGAAGCCTGTGAAAAGGTGATGTGCTGGTGGCTGGGTTTGTATAATACCCGTCCCCGAAACTCGCAGCTGAGCATTCTTCCCCTCCATATGCTTCAGTGCTGCCCAATTTGTATTCCCCCGGCGAGGACGCGCTGGAGCGGAGCAGCGAGCGGTAGCGAGGGGCAGCAACAGCGAAGGGAGGGCGGCCGGTGCTGGGGAGGAGGACACAACAGCCATGCATAGGGGGGATGCCGGGCAACCCCTCTGCCAGGGCGGGCTGCACGCAGGCTGGGTAAACCCGCTTTGGTGGGGAAGGGTCCTACTGGCCTTCACCCAACAGTATTAATCATTTAGTGCTTCTTTGGGGTCTTCATGCTGTTTTGCTGGCATTGAACTCCTCCGCACAGCTCCTTTGCTTTTTTGGAGCTCCAACCTCCATTACTCTTCATTGCTAGGTTTAAGTCATCAACCCTGGTAGAGACTGAGATTGAAGTTAACATCACCTCTCCAACAACACCAAAATCCTTCACTGAACTTTCCAATTGAATTTAATTTTTCCCCAGCACTCTCTCTTCAGCTGAACTGAAGACTATACAGGCTGGTGTCTTGCACGAGGCACCTGATGGGACTGAGTTATCTAGGGAGGCTTAGGTTCTCCAAACTGCTTGGCAGGTGACATTTTATGGACCTTTCTAGCTTAACTTGCCTCTAATGCACTGGCATCTGCAGTCAACCTAATCAGCATTTTAGGAACAAAGCACTTTTGCCAAGTGCAACCTAAATTCACATAAAATCCAAATGCCTCCCTAAGCTACTCTTTGCAGATTGCTCCAGGGGATATAACGATGCAAAAATGTTTCTCTAATCTAACAGCTGCCTGGCAATGGAGGTAGAGCTCTGTACCACAGGGAGGGACTATTTTTGCTGAGGGGGCATCCTCTTGACACTGACCTTATATCCTTTGCTCTTTCCATCTTGTGATGTAAAGCCAAGGAATGACAGCAGAACCCGTGAGCAGCTGTGGTTGCTCCGCAGAAGCCCAGGTGCACTTGACTCCTGTCCATCTCTCTGTCTCTGTAGCTTTACCTGTGCGAAGCCTGGCACTGAATTCAATGTTTCCTGTGGATTGCATCATTCCATTGAGTCCATATAACTGACAGGGGCTGCTCTACTGTAAATGTTACACCAAGGCCCCCACTCAGCCAGCTATTTCAACTCGCAGCTAAATTTAAACACAGGATGGCCATGCTGAACCCAGGGGACTACTCCCATGTTTGCTGCAAATACCTTGAGGTCCCATGGTTTAGAAGCATGGCAAGGGAGGCAGAACATTTCGATCTGCTCAGGATCCTGCCTTTGCCCACAGGCCATGGCCCCACTCAGGAGAGGACACCGCTGACGGAGTCAGAGCCCACAAATGCTCACTCTTCGCCGTGGTGAGGAGGACTCCTTGGCTGCAACCACTGATGGGCTCATACCTAGAGATGTGAAGCTCAACAGCCTTTTCCACGGAACCTTTGCCGGATCTTCACATTTTTCACCAGGGGCTCTGGCAGACAAGCGATGTGCCCACATGCAGCTTTTCAGCTGCGGCAAGCCCCCAGCGAGGCAGAATTGTAAATTCTCTGTTGAACCAAGGCTTGGATAGTTTCTTTAGCAACACTTGGCAAAAGAAGGGACTTCTCCTGTTTCTCAGTAGCCATGCTGTGTATTTACTGCTCAGGCTGCTGTTGAACCAGTACTGGTTTTTAAATGCTTAAAGCACACTTTCATTTAAAAGTAATAGATAGAAGAATATTAATAAATGGCTGCATAGGAAAAAAAGAGGCTTGGTCCCCAGCCAGGGCAGCTGATTCTCTTGTGTGACCAGAGCGCAGATGAGGATCATACAGAGTAGGAGAGCAGTCTTGGCTGAGCTCAACTTTATGCTCTGAAATAAGCTAAATTCAGCTCTAAAACCCCCTGAGTAGGGATTACAGAATCTGTTTGTGATCACAAAGCACTACATAACTGTAACTGTATACTTCTTTTCTTATCTTATTTGCAATGTTGATATGAATTTTAATGAAAATGAGGAAAAAAATGTTTCTCAGACTTTTTGGCGAGTTCTGAAGCAATGCTTTGCATTATCTACCCAGAAAGAATAGCTTTATCAACACAATAGCTTTTTTTTTTAACCTCTTGAAAAATGAAGTGAAGATAGTATTTTATTTTTGGTTTCCAGTTGGCTTCATTTTCTACACGGAGCTTAGAAGTGGGGAGTTGTGCCTTTCCACTGGTCCTGGATCAGGATGGGTCCACCACGGTACCTTCCTCCCAAATACAACAGGGAAAGGAGCAGAAAGGAAACAATTTCACTGAAATGCCCCAAATAGGTCAGGCCCAAGCCAAGGAAAAGTGTCAAGATGAGAACAGAGACACAACAGCACACGTTGACGGTACCTACACACCGCAGCCTTCACAGGGGAGAGGGGAAAGGGAAGGCTGTCATGCTCCAGGCATCAGTTCACTGCCAGGCTCCTGTCTGGAGACATCCATGTCCTCCCCCTGGTGAAGAAACCCTACAGAGAGCTAAATGCGCCTCCACGAAACACCGGGGCTCAGGTCTCCCCTCCCTGCGTGGGTAACACAGCGTAGATGCCGGTAGCTTTGTGGTGCTGGAAGGATAAACACATCTCATCGCTCCCCAGCCCTTCCTCTCCTCGATGGTGACACAAACTTCAGCTCTGCAGTTTAGGCTCTTGAGGACCCTGTTTTGGTTTAGCCCATGATGCATGGAATACAGGAAAGGGGCTGGAAGGAAGGATGTCCTTCCCCAGACACAGTCCACACAGGGCGGGGTTTCTCAGGGCCACCATCAGCCCTACCAACGTAGCCGGGTTGTCACCTCCTGAATGGTGCCATTGTTCCTGCTTCCAAAGTAAAGCAACACAGGAGGGGCCTCCACCCAAAGAAAACCAGTTTCCACTGGTGACTTCTCCCCCCCTTGCTCAAGAATCCTCTCTCCCTCCCTTTCAGGGCCCCCGTAGCTTTCCTTTGTGCCTCTTCTAGGATGAAAAGAGGTAGTCATTGATTGCATTAATAATTCAGAGCCTAATCTCACGGATGGGTGTTCGCGGCCCATGAGGTGGCAATCTTTCATCTTGAGATCAGGATCAGCCAGATCTTTTAGAGGTCAAGGAAGATAGCTGTTGCGTGAAAAGTTCCTTCAAAATAATAGGCTTAGGTGACTTTTGTGCATGGATGAAAATGGCAAACAGAAAGCTCATGTGTCCCACACTCTCCATTGCTCTTGCAGATCAACCTGGTGATGCCCACAAACCCTTGAAGATGACTTCCATCAGCTTCAGTGAGCTGTGGAGTGATCCCTGCCACATGCCCCAACCCGTCAATGTTCCTCAGGTCACCCACACCTTCTTGCTCCTCAGGACAGCCACCTGCCTGCTGATGATGGATCTTGCACTACCATCTCTCTTCTCCCACCCCCAAGCTTCTCCTTTAACTGCCTACCACGTTGTGTTGGCTTAGTCGTTTCTGGAAGGACAAAGTGTACTGGAACGATTTTCTTTGTTTGTTTTGTGGCCAAGCAGGTCCCCGTGCAGGGAGGGGGGCAAATTCATCTCTGGTACAAGTAGGTGAAACTGGTCACTGGCACTGAATTTGGGCTTCCCAGGACAAGCAAAGAAAAGGAAAATCTGAATATTCTTGACTTCATTTTCACCCGGCTGTACTTTACATACCAACAGCAAATTTACACCACTGCTCTCGGAGCCTGCCTAAAAGGCCAATAGTCCATTCTCCATTGCGTCCTCCTCTTCTCCCACGATCCGCCGTTATCTATCCGCCGCAGCTGCAGTAATGCCCTGCTAGCTGGGTGTTGCTCTCACCCCAGGGGCGAAGCTCACGCAGACGGGTGCCCGCAGCGGGCTGCCGTTACACCTACACCCACGCTCTACACCTCGCCGGGCGTTTATGGCGGAAATGGCAAGGTCAAAGACACGCACCTTGCCCTTGGAACTGAAGGTGCCAACTCCTGTTGCCATGCCAGAGAGTAACGGCGCGCTGATAAGAGCTGGAGGAAGTGGCCGGCGGAGACTTCTGAGAGTCCCCGCAAGCACGGCTGTGCCTCGCTGGGAGCTTCCCCGCTCCCGGCTCCCAGTTCCCAGCAGGAATCCAGCTCAGCACCAATTCGCTGCCGCCCAGATGCTCTGCTGCCATTCGTGAGGCACTGCCAGCACCCTGTCCGTTAGCATTTCTCCAGTCTTCTTTGTCTTCACGGGGAAGCAATTCCACAGCACAGCCAAAGACAAGGCGTTTGAGGTCTATGAGGATGATGAGGGGACTGGAGCATCCCTCCTACGAGGAAAGGCTGAGGGAGCTAGGCTTGTTT
>Ga0181612_180408_pt1 | contig 11726 bp, 10 predicted proteins | sample HoacroProtozoa21_FD_119630 | JGI IMG/M metagenome (GOLD analysis project Ga0181612, IMG submission 119630) | Hoatzin crop microbial communities from Cojedes, Venezuel. Combined Assembly of Gp0051906, Gp0051904, Gp0051908 | reverse complement strand
TGGGACGGGGGCGTTGTGCTGCGAGGGGGGGGGGGGGTGTGGTGGGGGGGGGGGGGAGTTAGGAACCTGTGTGCCTGGGTGAGTGAGCTGGGTTGGAGCTGGGGGACACCACCCCTACGCACGCTGTCCGCAGCCCAGGGTTTACAGACTGCTGCTAGCTGCAGCCAGCAAGGCGTTATCATCTCCCTGGGGAGGGATGGTGACTCAGAGGGGTGTCTGAATCATCCGGGCTTCCCCTGGGCGAGGCAGGACTTGGGCACACTGCCCTGCCGCATGTCCGGGCAGGGGGGATGGATGGGGAAGGAGCTTCTACCTTCGCAGACCTGCAGCCCCGGAGCAATCTCCCTGCTGACGGACCTTACACGGGTAGGGTGGCCACAGGTGAGAAACAGGATCAAAGTGGCACAAGGCATTTGTGAAAGTCGTTCCTATGACCATTTTTTGTGTATTCGCTTTCAGGGTCTGTTTTCAGTTCACCGCGTCTTCAAACTACGGCAGCTTCCCTGCAAAGTCTGTAACAATGTGAAAACAGAAATAAGCAGTAAGTGGCTGTTGCAAACTACGCTGGCCTCCTGGCATTTTCGGCTGTTTTCCACCCACCCTTAAAAATCATCTCTGGCCCAAAATGGAACTGTGAGCTGTACCACATGCTCTAGATGAAGTGCTAATTAAATACTTCTACTTAGTGTAGACAACATTTCTTTGAAAAGACTGTAATGTATTGCAGATGTCATGAATTCTCTTAGAGAATGATAAAGGGAGCAATGTACTTATTGCATCCCTCTCTAGGAGGCTGGGATGTAACCCGGGTGGTTACTACTGATAAGGGCTAATGCTGAAACAGCACTCATTTGACCAAATTCCCACACGTGTTCTCTCACAGCGACCTTGGTATCAGGCATACTGCAGGTGCTTCCATCTGGATGCACGCTTTGACACACGGGAGATAATTGGTGGAGATGCAGAGCTTGATAGATATTTGGAGGTTTAAAGAAAACAAGTAAGAACTGGTGAATGTTACAGAAAAAGACCTAAATCTCTGTGGGTGGAGGCCCCAGCCATGCTGGAGGAGCTGGCAAGCAGTTTCCAGCTCAGGCTGTCCCAGTGCAGGACAGAGCTCCACAACAAAGGAAACGGAAGTCTTTGGGTTTAGCACATGTGCTAACATCCTCTCTGGAAACAGGAGAAGGGCTGACAATCCAGGTCCAGAGTAGCTGGAAGGCTTTGCTCAAGTTATTGCCATTGAAATCATGGTCAATCTTTAGGTTTCAGGGTCAACAGCCATCAAGCTCAGAAAAGCCAGATCCCCCAGCTTTGAGGATATGGTTATGCTGTTAATGGACCATATGTTCAAGTCCATTTCCGAGTACAGACCTGCCCATGAGCAGCTTGCTTTCACACAAGCTCTGGCAGAGGCTCGAGTCCAGCTGTAGCTTGTCTTGAGGGAAGAGTTTGAGCAAAATGGGTGTCTTTGTACAGACCCAGGCTCTCATCAGTGCAGTCTGGGTGGATTAGACAAAAGCAGGGCTGTGCATACAGGAGTTCAGTTTTCCAGCATGAATCCCAAACGTGGACTGAAACCCTTAGTGTATGTTACCAGACCCAAATCACCACCAGGCCCATAGCTAGCCAAATGGACAGAAACTTGTATGCCACGGGGCTTGTCCCCACGTGCCTGTGCTTATCACACACACGGCCTCTGTCTGCAGGCAGGCTCTGATATCAGGCCCTCTCGGGTCGTCTTTTGAGGGAGGAGATTTTTCTCATAATCCATAGGACTAGAAATCCAGATCTGCTCTCTGTGACAGTTTAAACCCTTGGGTATCTGAGGCTCTTCCTGACACTAGCACTGGTCTGAGTTCGGGCTTCAGGGGTGGGTCAGAGAGAGAACCCAGCTGTGTGCAGCGGGGCAGGAAAGGGGGCTTGTAGAGTATTGCAGCTGCCATGGTCTGAATGTGTCCCATGCACAAAGTGAATAAGACAGAAAGAATAAACTTGGAAATGCAAGTTTCGTGCAGTAATGCTTGCTTAGAGGGCTGGGAAAGATCTTTGATACTCCAGTGTCAAGATCTGGGGAAAGAACCTGATTAGGCAGAGATTCCAGATGGGAAAGCAAGGAGTGTGAGCCAGGATTCCTGGCTTTAATTAGTTTGTTCTAACAAGCCTTATTAGTGGATTGCCTACTGATACACCAGTTTGCTCTTCAAAATGGATGGTCCCATCCTATTTCACTGAGATCAAATAACTAAGGTGTGTTACTGCAGGTGAAATGTTTCTGTAGGACTTCCAGCCCCGCAGATGAACGTTGCCATAGTGCTTGCGTTTTGGGATGTCATTGATGATGAATTAAATCTTTCATTTATGCTGGGTGTATGTAAGTTTGTAAGTGCTAACTGGAGAAGGAGCTTAGCACTGAAGAGTTAACAGGTGAAAAAAAAGTCCATTTATTTCTGTTTTCTTTATGACATATTTCGCTTTGAACTGCAGCCAGCGCAAACCACCTCTGCCCTGCTCCAGCAGTACCTCCTCACTCCACTCAAGGAGCTTTTCTCCTGGGACTATGTCCTGCAGGTCTCTCCAGTAGAAAGGAAACTGCGTATTCATAGATCCCTAACTGCAAATTGAACTCCCTCTCTTTTTCTTTTGAAGATTGCAGGCTTGTAAAGATCTGAAGCTGGTTTAGCAACTGCTCTCTGCAGTAGGATTGTGCTTATTGTGCAATGTTAAAACAGTTATTTTTATTAAAAGAGTGAAGCCAGCATGTTTCCTTGCTGGTGGAAGGACCAACGTGGACCATAGTATACTGAGTTTCTGCCTGCAGTATCCAACATTTGCAGGCAAAATTGAGCCGCAGGGTGCAGAGGAGGATGTCGGGTCACCTTGGCAGCACTTCTGTCACGCTCCGCATGCTGTCCCCACCTCAGCAGCTCTTCTGCATTGGGCAGTTCCACCTCAGCTATCTCCATGTCCATTTCTGCCCTCTCATTCCCGGGTACCGTGTAGGGAAAGGCATGTCCTTGGCCATTGACAGCAGCTGGTAGAAGGCATGGACACCCTGGCACCCCGATGCCGGGACCAAACCAACCGCAGGCAGCCCCGCACTTGGGACACAAGTAGCACATTGCTCCTTCAAGCAGATCTGGAGATCTGGACAGTTTCGAAACAAAAGACTTGCAAGGTGCCTGGAGGCTCTGAGAGTACAGCCACTGTAACCAATATTTTGGAGTAGAACAATTCATTTATTATTCACCTGTGTGGGTGGGAAGGAAGTTTCAAGGTGGGATTCGAGTGCACAGAGGGGTCAGAGTTGCTTTGGTAGCTGCAGTAGGCACCAGCGCGAGCCCGCAGGGACCTCATGTGGTTGTACTATGCGAAGATGCTCCAGGAGATGCCAGTCAAAAGCAGAGAAAATCTTCGTTTTCAGTGTGACATCGCAATTAATTAGTGCTATCTTTGTTCTTTCACTGGGGCTGATAACAGTGGTGGTTGAACAATATGGAGAGTTTCAAAGAATTTCTACATAATAAGAAATATGCAGCATCTTACTGTGTAAAGAGTATGAAAGCTGCTTCTGTAAAAATTCACAGAATATTTCCACATTTCTTTCAAGATGGTTCTGCAATGTTGTGAGTGCTTTTTGGGGTTGGATGGTCTCTTGGGAGAAGGAGGAGGTAGGAATCCAGGATGATGAAGAACCAAGAAAAAAGGGGAAGAGAAAGCAGGTGGCTAGGTGGAAAGCTTTCCTTTATAAAGTTCTGTACATTGAGGATGTGAATTCAATCGCCTGTTGCTATATATCATGACCACATAAAATTCAGAGTACTTTGGTATTTAAATAGTTACAGATTCAGAGATGAGTCATGAAGCAGAGCTGATATTCTATCCGTGGACATGCTGGTGAATGGTTTTCTAATGCAAGGACCTTATTTCCTATCTCTCTACTTTAACATTATTTCTGTTCTCGGATTATTTTGTTGTACATAAACAAGGCAAAATGAAGAAAACTAATGCTTTTCTGCCTATCTGTTATTAAAAACTTAATTATTTTCTTTTAAAAAACACACTGCTACACAGTTTGCAGAGATATTTCAAATTCTCTCTCTCCAGAGAGAATTAATCAAGAAAGAGAGAGTTACCCCTGGCTCCGCTTCTGTAGGAAACTTCAAGGGGAATTTTTGCTGCTGTTGGTGAGCAGGTCTCTGAGTCAAGTCTCATTTTGCACATCTTTTTGCCAACAGGCAATGTGTCATTTGTGTGGTAGCCACTGCAAGGGTTGTGCACAAGGGAATGTATCCAGTGGCATGAACTTAAAAAAAAAAAAAAGGAATCCTGCAAAGTTCAGTTCTGCATGTGGAAATGGATACGATTTTCAGGGTTTCAAGTTTAATTCTCTTAGTATTTCTGGGTATGGCAAACTAGAATAGGCTGAAATTTGTACAACAAATAGCATCATTCAGATGAAATTTATTTTGATACAAAATGTTCTCTCTTGCGCTGAAGACAACCAGCTACTCAGGCAGCCCCTCTGCCCCTGAAGGAATTTGTAATGGTGCAGTGGTAGTTTTCTCTTCCCCTGAAAGAAGAGTTAAGTGTGAGAGAAGACAGATCCTTGTCCCAAGGAAAGCATTGCTGATGTTGGAGTCAGGGCCCCCAAACAGAGGCTGCTTTCGGGAGATGCATGTTGAGGATTGTTAATGCTGGAGAGGGAACTGACTCATCACATCATCAATTCTGCTCCTCTGCCAGGACAGCACAAAACATCTTTTATCATCACACTCTCTCTTTCTTCTTCATTTCTTTTTTAAATTAAAGGAGTTTAAAACTGCTTAGTGTTCTCGTCTTCCCTTTTTCCAGGGGGAAGACTGGCTGGTGGTTATGGTCTGGGGTGATGGAGCCTCCATTTACCCTGTGCACGAGGACTCTTCCTGTCCAGGCATTGTCAGGGACAAGCTGGAGGATTAATTTCTTGGCTTCTGCTTTCACTCCTACCACTGAGTTGCACATATACCCCTGAGCTGTAAGAAAACTAAGCTTTGCCATCTGAGTCCTTTTTTCTTTTTGCTTGCCTTAATCCCCCCTTTCTCTTTGTTGTGGAAAGCACTGTTTATCTTAATGGGGACAGCAAGAACACTCTGGCCACGTAATTGCCACGAAGGCTACAGCATGGTCCAGACAGTACCAGTTTGCACTGATATTTTTCTGGAGCATGCCAACAACAAGCGGCTGCTGTGAGGGCTGAAATTGCTGCTTTTTTTCTGTTCACATCTGCGTTTGATTTTCAATCAAGACTTGGTTGGTGAAAAGCCAACTAATCTACAGTGCTTAGGGGTTTTTTGTTTGTTTTTAAGGGGGTGGTTTGAGCCAAGTTTAGTACCACAGAACTAGTTTTTAATAGATTTTTTTTCCTCTGAATTAGAAGTACTTTTGGATACAGACTATTTCAAATGGATCTTGTGCGGAAATTATTATTCACCATTATATCTTTGCATTAGTATCTTGTGTAAGACTCTTACGAAGGTCCAAGACCTTTCTGTGCCAGGTGCATTACTGGCAAATCCAATAGCCAGGCCCTTGTGGTGCCAGGGGTGCTGCTGGGGAGAGGGGTGCCTCTGGCTTCGTGCTCTGGAGCCAGGGAAGCAGAGAAGTTTCACTTTTGTGAGAACTAGGGGAGGAATTTGCACAGGTTTTGCATGAAATGCCTGGCATTTTGTTTGGGCTGCTGTCACATTCTCTTCCATTTGCTGCTGTGGTGGCAGAGGAGGAATTGGGTTTGTACTGAAGATACATGAAAAGCCGCTGTTTAATCAACAGCTTCAAAGGATCTGGAAAAGGATCCATTTGAGATTCAACCATCTTAAGCCTTGGGGAACAAACAGAGGAAAAGGTCTTGGATCACAGCCTTTTCACTTTTTATGGCAATTTTTCTGTGAATTACAGTAACAGAAGGCACTGACCTGTGACTAACACAGTCTACAGAAGGACTATCATTGCTTGCTGTCCTTTATTTATCCAAGGCTCCACTTGATATGTAACACAATTTTAATGGAATTTTTTCAGCTGAATGTACAGTTACTGTTGAAAGGTGCTGACTGAATACCCCTCTGAAACTACAATTTCCTCTTAACATGAGGAAAACTGGTTGGGGGCATTGGCTGGATGAGGAAGAGAGCAAATTAATCATACTGACAAATCAAAAACGTGAAAGGTAAAAGCAACTAATATAACACAGCAGTAGTGCTGTGAACCATTAACACTCACATCTTGTCTCTTTGTACCTGGATGTGAATGTGTGCTAGTGCAAAACTGGTGTAAAAATCTACCTCGGTCAGCCTGTTTGTATGTTATACCCTCTGCGACCACACCAGCATGGCACTGAAAGCCTGAGGCACTTCGCAGGGTCCCAGAAATGGCATTGCCGAGACCTCTGAGCCTGTGCAAGCTTTGTAATGTGCCACAATATGAGCAATGAGGCAGCATTAGGCAGCTCGGGCTGCCCGGGCATCCTTACGGGCCTGCTCCCTCTAACAGCGTCTGTGCCGTAGGGTGCATGTGACCTTTCAGCCTGTAGCACCTATGCTCCTTTTTATTTATTATTTTATGCATATTTTGTATAGCTGGTGATTTTCAACTAGAAGTGCAAGGTTTAGTGATGAAAATCTACAGGTCGCATCCCTCCTCTGCCTTCCTCTGCTAGCAGGCATGATGAGTTTGCTGCAATAGTTCCGGCTCGTTAGAGAACCAGTTTGAATAGTTGAAAATACTAAATGACTGCCTGGTTATAAGGTAGAATACAACCTTCAGCAGTCTATGCTTTCTTCTGCTATATGGTAAAACTGTGAAAGGTTCCTTAATAATGGACAGCCCAGTGCTAAAATATAGCGTTCTTTTCTGGTTAGTGGTCTTTTAGCTAGCAAAGATCTTAACTACTGTCTCTGTATGGAAAACCTGCTAATTTCTCACCTACCTTCAATTTTCTCAGCCAATCCCAGTGGATGTATGTTTAAAAATATGTAGTAGTTGTAGGCCGAGTATGCAGCTGCAGTGTTTTCATTTAGCTGGCCAGCTGGTGGAAGCTGGCAGCCTTGTTTGTGCGGGGTGTTGAGTAGCGAGGGGAGCTGCCCGCAGCAGGGGCCGGGCGAGCGTGCTGGGGGCTGCCGCTGGCCGGAGGTGACAGGCTCCTCTCCGCCTTACCTGGGACATCAAACACATGGAATTGTAAATCTCTGCCTGTTTCAGTCTTTGGGGGACATTTTCAGGGACTTGGGTAGCTTCATCTGCCTTCCACGGTATGTGTGGTGCCATCTCTCACTGCCCTCCCTGCGGCGCTTACCAACCTTACTCTTCTCGCAGTTTGTGCTTATGCCCGGTATATTCACCTGCATATCTGACCTAGGGTGAGCAATTTTAGGGTTTTAACTGAAATTTCTTTCCTTCCTCCATGCTTGGCCTTCAGAAAATGGTTGTTGTTTTTTTTTTTTTGGAAGGAAGGAAGGAAAAGCGTTGAACTTCTGTTTACCTCATTTTGTTTGAACAGAGCCCTGTGTGTTAACTCTCTCCCGCACAATGAAACTCTGTACAGTGAAAACTGGCTAAGTGGGTCCTTATTCAGGATCATTCATCACCATGGCACGGCCTCGTGCATACATGGCAGATTTACATCAGTGAAACCGAGGACGAAAAATAAAAGACCCATGATCTGAAGGAAGGGCTGGCATTATTTATGAAGCGCCAGTAATGTGCTGAGGACTATATGCAGATCTACTCAGCCTCACTCTGCAAGGGTACTGGTGCCAGGGTGACGTGCCATCGAATGCTGCCGTGAGGAGCACCTGTTCGGCCTCCTTAGAGGCACGTTGTGGTGTGCCTTTTGCACACTAGCTTCTCCCCTTCAGAAGATGGGGCACACGTATGGGAAGTAAGTCTAACAGTGAGTAGAGACAGGAAAATGAGTTAAAGGAGATAGTGTCCCTGTTGCGCTTGAAGCCTCAGGACCTTCACCAGGCCAGGAAGCCATAGTTTCAGATCCCACTTTGCTTATTTTGTCCAAGCAAAACAAATACCAGCAAATATCAGAGGGGATGCAGAGATGAATGGAGAACATTCTTCTCTGAGTCAGCAATTCATCCTCCTTGAGCGGCTCCAATATGTACCTTCCCTCGTGTCTCTCTGCTGTGCCTCAGTGAGGGACCAGCAGCAGCTCTGAAATTGTTACCCAGGAGCCCAAACCTGCAAGCCAGGCTCAGGCCGACTAAACAAGACGTCATCAGGATGCTGCTGGGCTGCATGCAGGGTGCACGGTGTTAGCTGGTACCCACCGCTCATTCACAAATTCTCAGTTCTTCATAGCAATGACAGTCCTTGCTCAACAGCCAATTGCCAGGCCACAAGGAAGCCTTCTCCCACTCCCGGTGTCCTGGTGGTTTTTGTTAAAGGAGAAATTGCATCTCTTGGCACTGGGCGAGATGATAGTTCTGGTTTCCGAGGCGTTGCTTTTTGGTGAGTGTCTCCAGCTGCTGCACTCCCCTTCACACAGGGCACTGACTCATGCTTTTTGCCATCACAATAAGTCTGTTTTCATAAACAAAATTAAGTGTGCTGTGTTTATTCATTAGGGAGACTTGAAGTCTCTCAGCAACGAGGAAATATACTTCGTGGGATGAGCTTTCCCTCTCTCTTCCACCCTTTTGTATTTTAACAGCTAAGGGAAAGAAAAGGTTTGGGAAAACGCTGGTCTGATGCGATCAGAGTCCGGATTCTGTGCCTGCTGATGTGGAACGCCACAACTGAGGAGACGGCATTGACTGTTCACCTGGGGTTTGTACATCTCAGAGCTCAGTGCTCTAGAGAGGATATTGCAAATTGCACAAACAGGAAAAAATGGGACAGGTTAATGAATTATGCTTTAAACAATGCTCCAGGTAAGCACAGCACAGATGAGGGGTCCCAGCCTGACAGCCAGAGAGAGAAAATTTGCCAGTACATGGATGGTGCAGCTCTCCATACTCCTCCATACCAGTGGCTCTCTTAGGGATGGTTTTGGGCAGGACTGGTCCTGGTCCTGGGCAAAGCCAAGCGAGGCAGGTTGCCCAGAGCCTGTGGCACAGCCGGCTCGGCTGCCATTCTCCCTGTCGTGTCCCTCTCGCCCCCAAGCCTTCTCCTCTCCTTCCAACAGTGGGAACCCAGCTGGACCCAGCCTCCTACCCTAAAAGGTAGAAAATTCAATTTGCCTCCAGTGCTGATAGGTTTGGAACTGGATCCGCAGCAAGGTGAGAGACTTTTGCCTCACCGTGTCAAGACTCCCCTGTTTTGGGCATCACTCCTGCCTGCTGCCAAGGCTGCTGCATTTGCTGCCATCTGGGATTACTGATGCATTGGTGACATTGATGTTTCTTCATGCAGGACTGAACTAATGCCCGCAATACCATATGAGAGAAAAGAAAAATTCTCCTATGGCTAAGCCTGAAATAAAATTAAATCAAATGGAAACTGTATGAGTGAGTCGATGGCAACAGGATGGATAAAATTTTGTGATGGAAACAACCCAAGTACTCTCACTTAGAACGAGTGTAAAGGCAGGTAGCAACCAAGAGATGGCATTAAGCATGTGAAGATTCAGAATCCAATTTTACTAATAAAGAAGTCCCTGTAATTCATACAGGTTTAAACTCAAGCATCCAAATCTAGACATTCTGCATCTTGGTCAGCTGCAGTACTGCAGAGGCAGAAATCCAAAATGCCTTCTGTGGAGCATTATTGAGAGAGATAAATTCTAACAGGAGCTAAAGAAAATTAAGGGGATCAGAATCAGCAAGTCTGTGTAAGGACATGTCTTGCTCATATGAGCCCACCAATACAAATTTACTCCCTAATGTATGTTGCCTACTACCATATGTTTTCCAGCATGACAGTGTGATGGGATACCCTCTTTTGAAATTTGGTTTATATTATGGAACCCAAACCAGAGACTTGCAAAGCATCTCCCATACTGAGTGCATGCTTCCATTCAGGTAGCTTTAATCCTGCAGAGGAGAATTTAGAAGAAATCAGTAATCCCCAAACCAGCAGGGAGCAGCGAGGGAATCAATTGGCCAGGTGTATTGTCAATATACACAGGGTGTAATCCCAGCCTCTAAAATAGCGAGATCTGAGTCTGAACTTCGATTAATAAAACCACGCTATTAGAGGGTGGGAAATAAACGTTGGATTTCTACTCATAACAACTACTCAGTGACTTCTTCTTAATATGCAAATTTTGTACCCATAGAAAAGGAAATAAATGTGGAATGTGCTGTCTTTGCAGCAAATGTAGAAGGTATTTTGGCCATTCTTGAAATCCCACTTTCTACCACATACCATAAATGAAGTGAATACCTTTCACTTGTGCTTTAGAGGGATCCATAAATCAGAAACAAAGGACAGCAGAATAACAGGGTGGTGTTTCTCCGTCTAGAGCACCAGATACCCCATGCCAACAGCAACAATGTCAATGTGATCTGCGGTTTCTTTGCCAGACGATTCTATGGGACTTGAGCAGGGCAGTTGCTTACCTCCCAGTGCGCAGAGCCAGCCCCTACTTGCTAGCACCCAATCTTGTTCCTCAGTAAGAGATGCTGGCAGCCACCTCAAACTTCATGAATTTGGGGAAGCGGGAGCATGGATATTGATCTGGGCTCGGACTTCTGATAACTGGGTTCTGTCCCCAGTTATCCTTGCAGTTGCCAGAGCTGGGGTTTGGATGAGTCTCTCCCCTGTGCCTCAGTTTCACCATCTGTACAAACAAGATTATAATATTTCCTTGAGAAATTTGTGCTGTGTGGGTGAAAAAACACTGCATAAAACCAAAGGACTTTGTAATTTTAAAATGTTAAAAATCTTGGAATGTTTTTATTTCTGTGTGACTGATAGCAAGCGCAGGGGGTCTTCTGACTTAGGTTCCCACGTGGAAAACTGGATACACTGATATGCGTAGGAGTTTATTGCCTATAAAAGCATATGTCTTCAAAAGCATAACCAGATGGACTGTCCTGCTGAATAGGTGCGAGCATGTGACTGTTCATATTGTTCAAAGGAGACATCTTAACCTGCAGCCGTTCCATCAGTAGTGTGTCTACAAATACTATTTCAGTACTCTTCTATTTCTGTTGCTCTTGGATTCTTTTGCCACTGAAAAATGTTCTGGGTAAAGTGAAGGCCAGCCGGAACGGGTAAGTCTAATATTCAGCTCCTGCCAGGTCAGCCTCTGACCCTCATTGTTTATAAAACACCCGACTGGTGATTATGGTGAAGAAGTGAATTGTCCTCTTCATCACCCTCAGTTGGTTCTGCTCCTCAACCTCTACCTCCACCTGAGAGATGGTGCCAGTGAGCCACCATCAGTGCTGCTCTTTGCAAACTAGAGCTGTTTTGGGTCTCGGAGGACTCTGACACCTTTTCTAAAAAGTCCTGGCTCATTTCAAATGTGCTTATTTTGGAAACTGAAAAAAATCCACTTACATACATGTCATCAAACGCCTGACGGGCTCCAAGTCCACAAGCAGGTCTGCATCTGTGTCAGGGGTAGGTTCAAAGGTTTCAACCAGCCAAAGCTGCTGAATGCAGAGCCATGGAGTGTCAGCCTCTAAAAAGTTACATTCACTTTCAACCCTATATGTCATATATTTGAACCAAAATTTGTCACCCAGGTTTGGAGGAAGGAGAAGCCTCATGGTTATTTCTGTCGCTGCATT
>Ga0181612_170979_pt1 | contig 11726 bp, 8 predicted proteins | sample HoacroProtozoa21_FD_119630 | JGI IMG/M metagenome (GOLD analysis project Ga0181612, IMG submission 119630) | Hoatzin crop microbial communities from Cojedes, Venezuel. Combined Assembly of Gp0051906, Gp0051904, Gp0051908 | reverse complement strand
AATTATATGGATAACATTATTAATATTATAAAAAAAAAATTCCTTAATAAATGACATATAAATTAAATATAAATAAAAACAAAAAAATATACATAATATAATATAATAAAAATTAAAAAAAATATTAAAAATATAAAATAAATTTAATTAAATTAAACAAAATAAAATCAAAATCAAAAAAATGGATTTTACACAAAGTTTAATAAACACAGAAACAATAACAACAGAAGATCAATCAATAAAAGAAAGAATATTTCATTATTGTTATTATTTAAATAGAGATCATAAATTAAATTTTCAAATGACATCAATATTTTATATATTAGAAACAGTTCAATTAGTTTCATATGCATTTAGTTATCCATTACAAACAATTTGGAAAATTCCAGAAAAAAGAGAAAAAAATATACATAAAATTTTAACAATTACAAGAATAAGTTCATTATTTGAATTATTAGATTTTAAAACATATTTAATTATATGGATAACATTATTAATATTATTATTTTCTATTTTTTTATTATTTGGATTAAGTTTACAAATAAATACAAAGAGAAATATGTTTTATAGATTTAATATAAAATTAGCAAAAATTGCTTTTAATTCATTATCTCAATTTTTTTTAATTCCAATTTTTGAAACTATATTATTAATGTTAAGATGTGATGAAAATAATTATGTTGAATTAAAAAATGGAATAAAATGTTATAAAGGAATACATATTTTATATAGTGTTTTATCTATTATTTTTACTATTATTTATTTAATTTTTTGTATAATTTTAGAATTATTTAATTATAGTCCTTTTAATAATGATGATGATAAAAATTTAATTAAAATTAATAATTCAAGTGAAAATTTTTTAAGTGTTATGAAATTAATTATTGTTTTTTGCTATATTTTTAAATTTAATGATTGGTTATGTATTATTATTTTGATATTTACTTTTACTATTAATTTGATTTCATGTCATGAATATGCTACTTTTAATAATGATTGTTTAGAAATAATTATTTCTATTAGAAATGGAGCTGTTTTATGGAGTTATTTTTCTTGTGTATTAGCAAAAATTTCAAGTAGTAGTAAATATATAGTTAATTTATTAATTAATTGATTTAATTATATAATTTATTAATTTAATTAATTAAATTATTATATCAATAAAATATTTATATTATATTAAATCATATAAATTTTAAAAATAAATAAATATAAATATAAATTTAATAAATATACTATATTTATTTTGGTTTAATGGGCTATCCATTAATAACAGCATTTTCAATAATATTAAGTAAAAATTCCGATAGGAAAAACAAAGCTATAGCAAACGCAAATTGTAAAAACGTAGATGAATATTTAGAAAGATGTTTATTTTTCGTATCATTATTAAATGAAGAAATAAAATCAAAAAACGAAAATAGTAAAAGTTCAAATAATAAATCACAAGTATTATTAAAAGGATATATATCATTACATTCACAAAAATGTATAAGAGAAGATTGTCCTATAACATTATATAATAATGCAAAAAATGATAATGTAAAAAAAATATGTTTAATTAATTATATAAATAGTGAATTTATAAAAGGATTAAAAATTTATCCAAATTCTCATAAATTAGCATTAAATTATATTCATTTTAATATAAGTAAAAAAATAAATATGAATCAAGCAAAATTATATTTAAATAAATTAGATAATTTAGAATTAACTCCTGTTGAAGAATATATGTTATATACTATTAAAAAAAATATGAATCAATTTAATAAAAATAATGAAGATAGTGATGTTGAATTAAATGAAATTGAAATTAAAGAAGAAGAAAAATCTTTTAAATATAAAAGATTTAAATTTTTAATTGAAGAGACTACTAAAACTTTTAGTGACTTCTGGGGAAATTTATCATCGAATTTAATTACTAATTTGAATATTAATAAAATTTATACATTGGGAAAAAAATTAAATGGATATTTGAATGAGATTAATAGTTTATGGAATAAAGATTTGAAAAATGAAAAGATTGAACCGGAATATTATCCAACTGTATCATTATACTTTTTATATTAATATTAATATTAATATTAATCATTTTTTGAATAAGTAATATATATTTTATTATTATATAATGATTATAATTTTATTGATAAAAATTCATAAAGATAATATAACATATATTAATATTAAACAAAATAAATTTAATAATAATAAAGATAGTATTGTCAATTTGTCTCAAAAATCCTCCGAAAAGACGCAGAAGAAATCCAAAGAAAATTAGAAGAAGAAAATATATTTGATTACAAAAAATCAGAAGGAATAAAAATAGATATAGATAACTTAGATGGTATATTAGAAAATCCAGATATAGTATTATATGTAAAAGCAGATGATAAAGGAGAATGTAATATGGTTCAATGTAGTAATAGTTTTGTTTATTTATTAGGTTATCAAAAATTTGAATTATTTGGTCAAAATATTTCAATGATAATGCCATCAATATTTACAGAAGAAAATGCTCATGCAAAAATGTTAAGTAAAAGATTAAGTGTTGCAAGAATAAATTTAAATAAAAATAATAGTAATAATAATAATAAATTAGGAAAAGGAGGATTTGATAAAAAGCAAAATCAATTAAAAACTCCAAAAACAAAATCAGGTTTTATAATACCAGCATATGCAAGACATTCTTTACATACAGAAGATGATTTTGGTAATAGTTTTATAATAAAAGCTAAATATGAAATAAGTGAATCTAAATCTGTATATCCTTTTTATATATTAGCTAAAAATGATTTTACTATTGATAGTATAAGTAGTTCTTCTATTAATTTAGGTTTATCACCTGATTTAATTAAAAAACATATAATGGAATTAGATATTTTAATTAGAGATATTAATTTAGAAAGTATTAATTTTAGTGATAATTATCAAAATTATGAAGATGAAGCAAAAAATGTTTATTGGATTTATCCTGATTTAATATATCCTAATGATGATGAAAAAAAAGAGAATAATATTAATAAAAATAATATAAATATAAATATTAATAATAATATTGAAAATAATGATAATGATGATGAGGAAATGAATGAACTTATTAATAATTCGAAAAAAAATATATTCTTGTTACATATTAAAAAATTTCAATATGATAAAGATCAAGAACCTATAGGTTATTTATTTAAATTAACAAAAATAAAATCTACAAAAGATAAAGAAAAAGAAGATGAAAAAAATATAATAAATAAATTTAAAACAAATAAAATATATAATATTATGTTTGATATATATCATGTTAATTATATAAGATATAAATTAATAGTAAGTGGAAATAATAATAATAATAATAATAATTTATTAACTAATAGTGTAGTTAGTAATAATAATAATAATTATGGTGTATTAGAAGAATTTAAAACAGTAAATAATATTAAAAGAGATTTATTAAATAATGAAACAAATATAAATAATACAGGAATATCATTAAGTGGAAATGATATAAAAAAATCAAAAACAAAAAACAAAAAAAGTAAAAAGAAATTAAATAATAATAATAACAATAATAATAATGAAAAAGATTCATCATCAGATAGTAATGAAGATGAAGAAGAAAAAGAAATTTTGCCTATAATAACAAAAGATTTATTAATGGATTTACAAAGTAAAAGTTCAAAAGAAGTAATGAATGCTATATATAATTTACCATTTTTTGGAAAAGGAATTAATTTAGAAAAACATAGACCTAATAAAGAAAGATATCCTATTGGACATACAAGTGAACCTGCTATTAAAATATCTTTAAATAGTTTTAAAAAGAAAATTGAAGAAAAATTAAAAGAATTAAAAAAAAATAATAATAAAAAAATAGCAAAAAATGTTAAAGTAATTAATGAAGAAAGTAAAAATAGTAATAATAATAATAATAATATTAATAGTAATAATAATAATAGTATTGATAATTATAGTCATAATTTTAATGATGATAATTCACATGAAAATGAACATATAGATAAAATGAATAAAGATAATAAAGAAGAAGATGCTATTAATGAACCTGCAGAACAATTTTTGAATAATTATATATCAAGAAATTCTATAAGAAATTTAAGATATTTTAATTATTATATGATTATTATAGTTTTAATTGGAGTTAGTTTAGATTTTTATTTTAGTTATAATAATATTGGATTAATTAGTAAATTTATTAAATATGGATATAGAAGTTATACTATTTTAAGAGGAATTGTTTATTCTAAATATTTTGTTACTGAAGCTGTTTTAGCACAAGAAGATACATATTCTATTACAAATGGAACAACAAATGAAAATTATATTTATGATATGATGAATGAAATAAGTATTTATAGACAAAGTTTATCTGATTATTTTAATTACTTTATAAAGATTATTTTATTTTTAATTTTTAGAATTTTAATTTTAGGAATTATTATTAAGAAAAATATTATTATTATTATTTTATATGTATTTTATTAATGCTTCTCTTTATAGTGATGATTTTAAACAATATTTAAAAAGTTTAACTTTTTATATTAGAACTGTTAGTAATAATAAAGAAACTGTTGAATATTTAGAATTAGAATCTTCAATGAATAGATTATTTACTGATCTTTTTTATATAAGTACTGTATCAGATGATTATCAATTAATTAATATGGATAATAAAAATACTTATGAATTAATGTGCAATTTATTAAATGATTATCAAATAATATGGCAAGATATATGTGATCAAATTTTTATTAAATCAAAAACATATAAATCAATTCCTAAAAAACAAAAAATTTTAATGGCTGGAATTGTTATCCCAGTTTTTATATAAATTTTTTTTATTATAATTAAATAAAAAAATAAATAATTATATATAATATTAATTAACAATAAATAAATTTAATTTGTATTGTATATAATTTATAATAGTGATATATTAAATTTTATAAATCTTTTTATTCTATATAAATTATTAAAAAAATTTGTAGAAGATAAAGGAAAGCCAATAGAATTATTTTTAACAGTAAAAAAGAAAGTATATGAACAATTAAAAAATAATAGTGAAGCATTAATAAATAATTTATTAAATAAAATAGTAGGAAATGAAGAAATAGAACAAGATATAAAAACAGTAGAACATAGTTTATCTGTATCATCAAATGATATAGTAATAACAAAATTACATAATAGTTTAGATTATAGTAAAAATTCAACAAATAAATCAGAATTTTTAGGAATTTATTTCAAAACAATAACTTATTTTATAATAATTATAATATTTTTAATAATTAAATTAATCTTTTATAATAATTCATTAATAAAAATGTATGAATATTCATTAGTAGTAAATGTAACAGAATATGCAGAAGTAAATATAGTACAAGATACAGATTATTTAAAAAGTTATTTATTTGATAATTCAATTCCAATTAAAAATAGTTCAGATACTTATAATATAGTAATTAATAAAATAAGAACAATTACACATATATATGAAGAATTAATGTTAACAATTTATGATAAATTATCTTATTTAGGAAAAAATTATGAAAATTTTATTTATAATAGAATAAATAATGATATAACAAGTATATCACAAGGAGGTGCTAAAGATATAGAAAATATACAAATTCAAATGGTATATGGTTGTAAACAAATATTTATGAATTATTGTGAAGACTTTAGATTTTTATGGGATTATTATTTAAGTGGAAGTGAAATTTTATTAAATAATACTTATTTTGAAAAAATTAATGTATTACTTAGAAATGTTTTAAGACCATGGTTTACTGATGTTAAATATAAATTATATGATAATTATTATAATTATATTGATACACAAAAAATGTTTCATTTAATTTGTATTATATGTACTATTATTATAACTATTATTATTTATGCTTTTTTTTGGAAAAATATGGAAAGGAAATTAGAAGATAAATTAATTACTAGTTTAGAATTACTGAATTTATTACCTGATGATTTAAAAAATCAAATTGTTAGTGAATTAAATAAAGAAGATGAAGATGAAAGTTCTTAATTTAATTTTTTTTATATAAGATTATTAAAATTTAAATATAATTATTTTTTTAATATATATTATTAATATTTATTAAATTAATTAATTATTTATTTATTTATTTGTTTTATTATTTAATTTAAATTTATTAATTAATTTATTTATTTAATTATTTTAGAATAATATGTAAGAATAAATAATATATCATATATAATAAATAATATATAAATATTTAAATTTAAATTTAATATAATAATTAATTTGCCAACAAATACTTCAATCAATTTAATAAAAAAAAATAAAATTTTATTCATTTTTTTCATTTTCTTCATTTAATTTTCTCACAATTTCATATTTTATATTTTCAGGAATTAATTTAATTAAATCAATACTACTATCTAATAAATTCATAAATCTTCTTTCATATCCTCTCCATATAATTAAATAAAAAATAAAAAGACATAACATTAAAAATATATAACTTATTATAGTAATAATATCAATTTGTTTAGAATAATTTGTATATACATCTGTTAAATATTGAACGAAATATTTAAAAACTGGTCTAACAGCAAATGACATTAATTTATATGTAATAACAAATTGTGGTTTATATAAAAATTCAGGATCATTAATTCCTTCTTCATCTAAAGTCTTTTGATAATAAACAGATAAAAATTTATTCATTTCAAATAAATATATAATTGTTGCATGAAATCCTTTATAATATATTTCTCTATAATCTGAATCTGTTAAATTTGCTTCTGTTAATATATCTGATATATCTCCTGATAATCTTTTATTAAATTCTTTAATGTATTTACTTTTAATAAAATTATTTGATTTATATGTAGTTTCATATAATCTTTCATATTCATCTGTTGCATCCATTATAATAGAATGATATACATAAGTTGTATTTGTTATATTTTCCATTATTATACTTGAATTATAATAATAATTTTGTAATATATCATATGTTTTTATTACATTACTTTCTATAAAATTTGTTATGTTAAATACACTTACTATTTCTTTCATATTATTTAATACTATTCTACTATATATATATTTATATATCATATATAATGATGAAAAAGTTATAAAAATTGCATATATTAAAAATATTCTAAAATATTCTGGAGATTTACTTACACTTTGTTTTTGATTACTTTTTTCTTTAAATTTTGATATCATTATGAAATCATCATCTTCATTGTTATAATTATTATTATTATTAATGTTATTATATGAAAATAAATTAGTTCTACTTTCTTTATCTTCATTTTCTTCTTCTTCATTATCTTCATTTCCTAAACTTCTATTTAATAATTTATTTAAAAAGTTTTCATTAATTAATTTTAAATCTTCAAATTTTTTCTTTTTAATAGATAAAAATAAATTAACTGGTTTTTCTCTATCATCAATAAATCTTGAAATTAATATATACATTAATAATATAATTATTATACTACAAATTATACTAAAAACAAGTATACAATAATATAATAAACTTATTGAAGCATTATTAATAGCAGCATCAACAACATACATAGTTAATTTTCTTGAAACTATTAAATAATCATTTAATATATTCATCATTAATTCATAAGTATTTCTATCATCTAAATTAATATTATTATAATTATCATTAACTGTACTTATATAAAATAGATTAGTAACTATTCTATTAATTGCTGAATCATAATCTATATATTCTATTGATTCTTTATCATTACTAATAGTAAATATTCTTAATAATACATTATTTTTATATTCATTATATTTTTTACCAAAATTAACATCAGCATATTCTATTGAATTATAACTATTTGTTATAAATTCTCTATATCTATTTAATTGTTTTAAACAATAAACAATAAAATCATTTTGTGAATCATTATACATTAATGCATATTCTTCATCTTGTGCTAATATAGCTTCTGTTAAAAAAAATTTTGTATATAATAAACAATTTACTATACCAAAATTATTATACATGTAATCTAAAAATTTTTTACATGTTCTGTATTTAGTAAAAGATTTTGTAAATTCTAATGTTAAATTTATTATTATTATAAAAAACATTATTAATGACATGGTTTGAATTATTCTTATACTATGTTTAGAAAATAATTTACTTAAATATGAATTTACATCACTGTTCATATTATTATTAAAAATATTATTATTTTTATTATCTGAATTAATTGAGATAATTTCATTATTATTATTATTAATATCTTCTTTAAATTCATTAACATTTTGACTTGATAATTTTCTTATAAAATCATTATTATTATTATTATTATCATTAAATTTAACATTTAAAGTATTTGTTTTTCCATGATTAACTAATTTTTTTAATTTTGGTAAAGTTTTTAATTTATCTTCTATTCTCTTAACAAAAGTTGATATTGATATTTTAATATTAGGTTCAGTAGATTTACCTGCTGGATATCTTTCTTTATTTGGTCTATGTTTTTCTATATAAATATCTTGTCCATAAAATTTTAATGAGTTAATAAATGATTTAATTTCATTTGATGATTTAGTTTTATATAATAATATATTTTCTTTTGTTAATTTATTTTTTTCTTCTTCTTCTTTATCTTTTTCTTCTTCTGATGAATTATTATTATTATCATTATTATTATCATTATTAGTTCTTTCTTTAATAATTGTTGATTTATTTTCATTATCTAATATAGTTTTTAATTTTTGAAAATATTTATTATTAGGATCTTTTTTATTTTCTACTACATTAGCTTTTATATAATTCATTTTAAAAATATCATATAACATCATTCTATTTCCTGAAATTTTAATTTTTTGTAATTTACTTAAAAGATTATTATTATTAAGATTTATATTACTTTTACTACTATTATTTTTATTATTATTTATATTACTAAATCTAAAACAATATCCAATAGGTTCATCATTATTATTAAAAGTAATTTTATTAATTAATAAATAAAATTTTTTACTTTTACTTTTTGAAACAAGTTCTTCTATATTATTATTATTATTAATATTTACATTATTATTATTATTAAAATTATCTTTAGGATATATTATATCTGGATATATCCATGTAACAACTTTTGGTTCTTCAATATAATTATCTATTTTTTCATTTAAATTAATATTAGCAATATTATTTTCATTTCTAATTAATATATTTAAATTAACTATATATTTTTTAAGTAAATCCATACTTAATCCCATATTAATAGCAGAACTTGAAAAACTATCTATAGTAAAATCATTTTTAGCTAATATATAATTATTATATGAATTTTTACTATCTTTATTATCTAATTTCATTTTTATAATAAATGTATTTGCAAAATCATCATCATTATAAAAAGTAAATTTTGCTATTACAGGAATTAAATATCCTACTTTACTTCTTAATAATATAAATATTTGTTTTTTTTCTGTATATTTAACTAAATTTAATTTTCTTAATGATTTTAATTTTGATAATAAATGTTTGTTATGATCATTTAATATAAAACTAGGAATTAATATATCTATTTTTTTATCTATTAATTCATATTTATTATATCCTAATAAACTAATAATATTTCTACTACATTGTAAAATTGAACATTCTCCTTTTTCTGATGCTCTAGTATATATTACATAATCTTGTGATTCTAATGTAATATCTAAATTCTCTAAATCAAATTTATCTTCATTTTTCTTATTATTATTTTGTAAAATATTATCATTTAATTTATTTAATATTTCTTCACATTTTTTATTATTATATAAAACATCTTTATTAAAAATTGCAAATAATTGAACTATATTTTGATTATCAACTGAAATTTTTTTATTTTTTAAATCATTATCCCATAATTTATTAATTTCATCTAACAAAAAATTTATTCTTTTTCCTAATGAAAATAATTTATCTAAATTAATATTATTAGTTAAATTCGCACATAACACTCCCCAAAATTCTATATATAATTTTGTACTATTTTCTATTAAATATTTTAATTTTTTATATTTATTATTAATTTGATCTTCATTTTTTTCATTTTCTTCATTTTCACTTAATAATAAATTATCTTTACTTAATATATCAACACTTTGTCTTATGCAAAATAAAATATAATTATCAATTATTGTCATATTTTTATTATTTTCTAATTTTTTTAATAAATTTTTTGCTGTATTTAAATTATATTTATGTGTATAATTTAACTGTATTAAAATAAAAGGAATTTCTTTATTTGATGGAAATTTGTTAATTGCTTTAATTAACTGATTATTTAAATAATGTAATAATAAATTTTTTACTATATTATAATTATTAATATTTTCATTAAATTTTGATAATGGACAGTCTTTTACAGGACATGATTTAACATGAATATCAATCATTCCTTTTAAATAAACATCATATTTATCATATTCTATTTTATTATTATTTAAATCATTATTATTATGAATATTATTATTTTTTTCTAAAAAATTTTCTATTAAAGTTATTACTTCTTTTATTTCTTCTACAAATTCTGTATCTTTGTCAAATTTTACATTTGTTACTGTAAATTTTTGTTCATCTTTTAAATAAAATAATAAACTTAATAATATTATTAAAGGTAATCCAAATAAAAATAAATATAAAGTTCCATTAAAATTTGAATTATATGTTAATTTTGCTAAAAATAAAATAAATCCAACCCAAATAAAAATTGAATTTCTTATTGTAATAGCTATATTAATATATATATTATTATAAGAAGGATAAAAAAAATAATATCTAAAATTTATTATAGATAAAAATAAAATAATTGAAATTGATAACCATTGATTTTTTATCAAAATAAATCTTAAACAATTTAATTGAATTATTAATATAAAAAATATATCAGCACTTGTATTAACTTTATTAGTAGTATTTTTTCTATTAAAAGGATCAAATAAAAAACAATCATATATAATAAAAGTAAAAAATATTAAAAAACAAAAAATAACACTAATAGTAACATATAAAATTCCCATTCCTTTACCGCATTCAATATCAGTTAATTTAGTTATTAATTTTCCATTTTCACATTTCAACATAATTAAATTAAATTCAATTGAAGGAATTAATCCAGCTGTTAAAAAAAATGTAGTTGCAGGTCTTACAATCATATTTATAAATTCATAATAACAATTATGTCTTTTATTAATAATAATTGCAATAATTGTTAAAATTAAAAAACTAAAAAAAAATATTTCGAAACACATCCAAAAAATTAAAATTTGATTTATATTTAAAAATCTTACTATATGACTTAATCTTAATAAACCTAAATAATCTTTTATATCTGTCATTAATTGAGTATTTTTTATTTTAAAAATTCCAAAAAACGGATAACAAAAGAGATAAGTTGATATTTGAATTGATTGAATTGAAATTAAAAAACATGTTAATAAAGAATTTAAATCTTTTTTGCTTAAATTTATGTAAAAAAAATTGTATACTTTTTCTATTCCGTTCATTTCTTCATCTATTTGATAATCTCTATTTGATTTTTTGTTGGTATTTTTTTCAAATAAATCGTCTTCTACCATTAATTTAAATTATTTAATTTATTGAATTTATTGAATTTATTTATTTTAATAATATGTTTTAATATAAATTAAATTTTTTACTTTTTTAATTTTTTGAATTTATTACTTTTATATT
>Ga0181612_149629_pt1 | contig 11726 bp, 3 predicted proteins | sample HoacroProtozoa21_FD_119630 | JGI IMG/M metagenome (GOLD analysis project Ga0181612, IMG submission 119630) | Hoatzin crop microbial communities from Cojedes, Venezuel. Combined Assembly of Gp0051906, Gp0051904, Gp0051908 | reverse complement strand
GCATTGGAATAGGTTGCCCAGGGAACTGGTTGAGGCACCATGCCTAGAGGTATTTAAAAGACGTATAGATGTGGAGCTTAGGGACATGGTTTAATGGTGGAATTGACAGTGTTAGGTTAGTGGTTGGGCTTGATGATCTTGACGGTCTCCTGCAACCTAAACAATTCCATAATTCTACGATTCTATGAAATTCAAAAAACAAGGCATATACAGGCTGGGTACCTCAAACTTGCTAGAAAGGAGCCTTTCAGAAAAGAGACTTTGAACTCCATATAGACAACAAGTTACGTGTGAGTCAGTTGTGTGCACTTGTGATGATGATGACTAGTCGTAGACTGGGTTGCACATGTAAGAGTATATCTAGAAAGCTGAGGGAAGGGGTTATTCTCTATTGGCATTTATGAAACCACAATTGCAGCCAAGTTTTAGGTCCCCAGGACAAGAAAGAGTTAATTCAGCAAAGAGCTATCAAGATTGTCAAGGGGATGGTGCACATATGCAGAAACTGAGAGCTGGGTTTGTACAGTCTAATGTAGAGAAGGCTTCGGGAATCTTACTGCTGTCTTCAGCTACCGAATGGGAGGTCAGAGAGAAGTCAGACCCAAACTCTTCCCAGTGATGCAAAGTGAAAAAGATAACAGGTAACAGGCATAGGTTGCTGCAAGGAAAACTCTGATTAAATATAAGAAAAACAAAAATCTTCACAATAGGAGTAGTCAAATACTGAAACAGGTTGCTGAAAGAGGATGTGGAATCCCCAGCCTTTGAGATATTTAAAACTCAGCTGCACAAAGCACTGAGCAACCTAATGTAACTTTGAAGTTAACATTGCTTTAAGAAGGAGGTGAAACCAAATTACCTGCAAAGATCGTTTCCAACCTAAATTATTCTCTCATTCTCTGTTTATATTAATGCTGATACATCACAAAAAGAAGAATTTTATTATGAATCCAAAAAGAGCATAAGAACAGTTATGACTATGTAGTTTAGTACTTGCATATTAGAGAGAGAAAATAGACTGCACTGTTTCAAGAACCCATTGAACAGTCCTTAGAGGAAGCTCTGTTATAAGTATTCTAAATCAGTATTCTGAATTAAACTCACTAAAACTCGGATTATAGTTAATCTGCCACTATCTTTCTGACTAAAAACTACAGAAACCTTTTCTTCACTGTTCCATTTCAGATAGATATGGATTTTTTTATCTTAGTTAAGATAATTAAGTAGCTTTTCTCTAATTTTGTCACATCTTATGCAATTTAACAACAAAAGTTCTCCAATTCTTAGTACTAGGAAACTACCACTGAAAATAGGACTCTGACCCCAAAATGCTCTGTTGTGAACAGAATGGTAACAGGCATATAAATCCAAAGCCTTCATATTCCACTTGCATGGGCTAAGGACTACAAGAAAGCACACTATTTTTTTGCTTTCCTAGCCAATTTTCTTTGAGTTTTATGTGGCCCAAATCACCTGAGGATGCTTACTGATGTGTAGACTGAGAAAGTCTCTCTAAGGCAGGTAGAACTTTTACATGACTTAAGGGAAACTGTGGAGAAATGCAAGGGTTAAGCTAGCATTATGTCCTATTAATAGGAATTTAGATCTTACTGAACTTGAGTACTAATGGTGATTAAGACCTTTTTCAGCTACTTATAGCAGCCTAAATGCACGTATAGGTTCATAGGAAACTTGGGCTGCAGTCTACCTGTGTGCTGGACTCTTTTTGTCAGTAGAATTGTTCTTTGTGAGGTGAATTTATTCGTAAATATCTGTCTTTCTGTAACAAAAAAGGTTATTTAAAAGTAGCAATCCTCTGTTTAAAGACATTACAAAAAGTCTATATGTATGTCTTAACTGAATCTTTAAAATGACTGAATAATCCTCCCAAATGTCCCTTCCTACTATCCAGGATTATGAATAAACTTTTACACAAATTTACAATTTTAAAGGCTTGATTTTCAGCGGATATTAATTAGCGTATATCCACTGAAATATGTACATTGAAGCACCTCTGGCATTAGTAGAGCTATATTGATTTAAGTCAACTAAGGAAATGTCCCATATTCCACAAAAAACTCTTCAATATATTTTGTCTAAAATACTATATTTCTTTCAGTATGTTTTATAGGAATACAAAGGTATTTCCCTACGGACATAAAAGTTGTTGACATTTCCTGGCTCAACAGATCTTTCATAAAGTAGCTATTTTCTAGAAGATTTTTTTAAACATAATTTCAAAACGTTCAGTGCAGTAGATTATCTTTGTGTCTATTTATACAATAGACAAAAAAGCCATAATTTGAAAACAAAATTATTTTATTTGATTGAAAGCAATTAGAAAAGTAATCTATTTACATTTACTTAGCTCTGTGAAGACTGCTTTTTTGTGAGCATGATTGGATTCTTTCTTATGCATTTCAAGAACAAATTCTCACTAGATATGTTGCTTTTAATGTTTCTGATACTCAAGATGCACTTTGGCTGTCAGTACCAGAAAGTCTAATTTTGTACACTTTCAGTTATACTGTACTATACTGCTACTGCTTTTCTTTTTTTTTTTTTTTAATTTTTAATGGAGTTTCATGCTTTATATGTAAAGATTTGACAGGCTGAACCTACTCCATGTCCATAAGATACGCTAACATCCTTTGCAATGACACTGTAAAATATATCGAGATGTATGTAAGTATTTTGGGAGATCTGTACTCACAGAAGAAGGGTACAATGACTTCTACAGCACGAGTCAAATGTATGTACTCTTTAGGGTGGAAAGTATGTCTCTTCTATAAACAGAAATGCAGAAGGGAAAAATGAGAAACACAACATACAGGAAGCTTGAGTCTTCTCTCAAGCCCATGCTTTAACTCACTTTTTGCCTACAGAAGAAGCCAAAAAGAAGGAAATATTTGCCTATAACACTGCTCACCTTTATTGAATTATATGAAGACTGAATGCATGAAATTTTTGAATAAAGTTGCATAATAAATAGTGTTCTGAAGGAAGTACTTACCTCTAACAGAAAACTCATTCAGCTCAGGTTAAAATACCCCTAAAAGTACTCCTAATACTTAAGAAACAGATATCCAGGCAGCAGCTCAACTTTTCAATAATATATTTGCTCAAATTTCCCTGCAGATGATCATTAGGAGGACCAGAACTGTACTTCTTATCATTTCAAGCAATTTCAGAAAACTCACATCTTGCTAAGAATTACATCAGTCAAAGTTAGATCCTAATGTTAATATCTTATTCACTAGAAATTCAGGTTGTATTTAATATTAATCATGGCTCATGTGGGCCGTATTTTTGATAACAGCATAGAGAAAGCAGCTTCACTTCAGTATTTACCTCATCTCAACTTTCTGCGCTATAATTTCAACCACACCTTTTGAACAATCAATTTTTTCTTAGAACACTTTAAATGCACTTTGACAAACAAAAATGAAAATTATTATATAAAAACATATTTAGCTTTTTATAGAATGTATTCTGTGAAGGTCTTCATTTATTGTGAATAACAGACCTGGAAAAATACATTGCTTCTTACTTATAAGGTATTTGGAAGCTGTCAGAAAAGTTTGAGAAAAAAGACCCTAACAAAAAGAGAACAAAAAATATGTGTATTTATTTCAAGACATTTTTGAAAGAGCTTGCAAAACTACAGTAGCCCCTAAATAAGTTAGGAGTAGTGTGTGGAACAAATATATTCTAAGGAGCAGTGAGCAAAACAAGTGCAAAGAAATAATTCGCGAAGTCTTTCATATTCACACAATCTTTCATATACATTTTATATATAATCTAAGTCATATCTCATTTTAATAAATTAATGGTGAGTTAGGACAAATATTTAATAATTTCAGCTTTTAGTTTTATGATTATGTGTCTTGGTTCTGGCTCTGATGGAGTTAACTTTCCCCATAGCAGCACTCGTAGTGCCGTGATTTATATTTGTAGACAGAATAGTGTTGATAACACACCAATATTTTGGCTACTGCTAAGCAGTGCTTGTACAGCATCAATGCTGTCTCTCCAACCCTGCTCCTTCTTCCAGAGGGAGGGGACACAGCTGAGACAACTGACCCAAGCTGACAAAAGGCATATTCCATACCATAAGATATCGTGCTCTGCAATAAAAGATAAGACAAAGAAGGAGATGAGGGGACATTCATTATTAAGGTGTTTGTCTTACAAAGCAGCTGATACACATACTGAGGCCCTACTTCTCAGGAAGTGGCTGGACGTCACCTGCTGATAGGAAGTAGATAATAAATCTTTTTGCTTTTCTTTCCTTCCGTGTGTGTCCTTTTTTTTTATTATTTATTAGATCGCTTTTATCTCTATCCATGAGCTTTTCGTCTTATTTTCTTTCCCTGTCCTGCCGAAGAGAGGGAATGAGAGAGCGGCATGGGGGCCAGCCAAGGTCAACCCACCCCATAAGGCTTTCAGCTTACAAGTATTTGTGGAGATTAATCTTTTCATGCATATTATTTCACATTTGGGTTTTCTTCTGGACTTTAAAAGCAGGGAAAAGAAGAGGACGACCTAAACACCAATCATTCTGTTGCATGTAAGGGCAAAATGAGGCAGAAAAAAAATTAGTGCGATGTTTCACTCTACAGAACACAGAAGGGATGCCAAAGCTTCTGCTTTCAATTCTGGAAGGATGATCAAGTTTTTGTAGGCCTGAAATGATATCTCCCTTGCTATAGTCTAATTTCTCTTCTTCACCTATTAAAATCTGTGAAAACCTCACAAAGTAAAAGAAATACCTACAGCAGTAGTTTAGAATTCCTTCTTCTGTGTCCAAAATTGTTTTCTGAACTTATGTTAATAAATGCTGAATGGAAACACTGAGCTGGTGGTTTTCTGTAAAAGATCCTGTAGATCTACTAAAGTTTCTCTGTGGCACTGCCCACCTGCATGCCGAAGTGAATCCATGGAAGTGGATCAAGGTTAGCATTAGTACTGACATGTTACATGACTGTTGGTCAGAATTAATTTGTATAAAAAGAAACAGTTCTGCAAACATATATCAGCGGACATATTGTGTTAATGACTAAGGTATTTTGTAGATACAGTAACTGTAGAGCTTACCATAATGTCTTACTGATAGTATTTATGTGGAGAATAAGAACAAATGTAAATAAAAATTTAAAAATAGCACTTTCCAATTCAACCTTTAATTGTATTGAATAATGAATAGAAAATTACATATTTAAAATATTCTAAGAACTCCTCTTCACACATCCCAATGAATCAAATCCAAAATAAGCCTCTCACTTTCAGTGCACATGAAAATGATAAAATATAGCAGCTCAAAGTCAAACAGCAGTAGCTGAAGATCACAAAGCTAAAATCCAAAATGTTTCAAGTTACTTCCGTATGGATCCACTCATTATTTCAAAGACTGGAGGCCAGACCCAAATCAGGACTTAGCTACTCAAATGCACAGCCTTTTCAAGGTATAGGATTACACAGTAATAAAAGTAAATAATAATAATTTTTTAAAAAGCCCTGGAAAAGCTAAAGTTAAAGCAGCAAATTTTGCATGCAGTTATGATTCTTTCAGGCATTAACAGTATACTTTAAAAAGAAGCTTTAAAATCCAAAGGTTTGGACATATGAAGATTTTAAAAGCCAAAGTCAAGTTCTGATCCTGAATACTCCTGCCTATTGAATATAGTCATGGGGGTAACTAATGGCTGCCAGCAGCCTAATTTTTTGTTTCCAATTAGCTCAACATCTACTATTATATCTCATCATATAGCCAAAATTGCACAGGAAGGGACAGGATGAGCATTTTGGAATTTTAATCCTGTTTAAATCCAACAAGCATGCAAAATAAAGTCTTCGGCCTTTTGAAAAAATGCATCTACCAAACAAATACACAAACAAACTCACGTCTAGATCTGAACTATGTGTTCCCATTATCACAGTATTTTAAAACACTGACATAGGATGACAGAATTATAGCCTCTTTTATTCATTTGACTTTTCATGAAGCATTCATCTAGACCATAGGTATCTGGTGTTCAGTTCCTGTCATAGCCTGAGGCGATTCCCTGCTCTGTCTGCCAAAAGAGTGCCGTAATAACCAGACTATACGTTTATCTAAGTAAAAGTATTCCTCATCCATTCTGACAAAGCTGTTAAATGTGTACAAAGATGCAAAAAAATAAAAAGATTAATATTTGTCAGGCTGTTTTTTGAACAGAACTGAGGATAATTCTTTAGCCTAATACTTTCAGTATTTATTTGGGAAAAGAAAAGCTTGATTTCTACTCCTTGATTCCAGGACTATTTCTGTAGTTTATATAAAAGCTTCTTCCTGCAATACACAGAGGCTACAAAGATCTGAGGCTTCTATGTTGAACTGAGGAGAACATTCTAAATAATTTAAAAATCTAAGTCCGAGTCTTAAAGATATTTTCAGACATACTACTGCCTTCAGAAATGCATAGTTTATAAGGTAGTACAGATTAGTGATAAAATTGACACAGGTGGGACTATTTGTTGGTTTTTTTTTTTCAGTTTCATGGCAGTTTATATTATTTCAGAAGAGCCGTGGAGATGTCTGGCCGTGGAGTAAAGATTGTCCCTTGGGAAAAGGTGGAGAACAGGTAGGCCCTACCAGCCCTTTTCTATTTTACTAGGGGAGACTTCAGCTTCAGTCAAACCCTGCAGCACAAAGGTGAAGTGGATTATTTACACCTTCCCATTGTATCTGACAGAATGGAAGTTTTTGCTGTCAAGGAAATTCAAGCACGATTCATGGACAGCCTCTGTTTTGGGTAGGTAGACTATCTAAACTGGCATGTTTTCAAGTGCTTAATTCAAACTGCTTTATAGTTTAATAAACCCTGTATTAACAAGTGAGCATACTTGCCTCTTCGTTGCCACTATGTCTGAATCTTCATTGAAAGAGAGAAACACCTGCTTATTTGGGTGTACAGGATGCTGAGTAATACAGATACCAAATTCTGTGTCTGTACTGCCATAGTGAAGCTCAAGGGATTGCTTTTCTCTGAACATGCTAGTGCTTCCCTTTGTTTTGGATTCAGCCCATCAAATCCCTCCAGTTTTTCATGTTTTTCCTCATGGCTTGTTCATTTTTCAGGCTTTTTAACATGTGTTATCTGATTCTGAGCTATTTTCAGTTTCTCTGCTTCTAGGACTGCAGGCTTGCACATAGGTTGTATGAATGCGAAACAAAATCTCCTCCCTGTTCTCCATCTTCTCAGGTTTAGCTTCACTGGACAGTTCATTTAGTGACATCTGGCCTTACATACAGGCATGTGCATCAGTGTGTTTTGGGGTCAGCTTCAGTGAAGCCTTTTTGGAGTACACTGCAGCTCTTAACCAAAGCATGTGCAAATCATCCTTTTCTGTTGAAAGCAAGGGGGTGTGTGACAGAGAGGCTTGATGGCGACCTGGCAGCCCACCAAGGTCAGCCCACCACCCTGTGATTGCAGTTACACCCCGAGAGACAATTGTTACTTTACACAGCCAAAAAGTATCAAAACATCACCCCCACACACACACACACCCCCAGCCCCATGCATATTAAAAGGCAATAAAGGCTAATTTGCTTGTGTTATAATCATATTAAAAGGGATTATACTGTAACTTCCACAGACGTGTTGCTGTCTGCTCACTGCCTTCTCAACAAAGGGAGGGGAAGTGTGTTCAACCTCTGAATTCTTAAAAAAGAGGGGAAAAACATGAAAAAAATATTGCGGTGGGAGAAAATGAGCCATCAGACTGAGTAAATGGCTGACTAACAGCATGATAATTTTTTTCAGTCTTAACCTTTGTTTTCCCTCCACACACACCATGTCTGTTTATAAGCTGACTTGTTATGTCATATTTGATTTAGACTGTATACGGCAGGGATCCTCTTTGTGCTTTATCTGAGTGGTATATGACATGTTTGCATGTGAAAAAGATATATGACAGAAAGAGAAGAAGAATTTAACTGGGTAAGCAGAAGCATAAGTTAAACACTCTTTGTTCTACATCTTTGTAGAAGCTGGGCTCAGGTGCTTCACCAAGCTGAAGGACACTTGCCTTTTGAAGGCAGGTATTTGTATGCAGTCCATGAAGATTTTATGACAGCTGCTTTGTGTGTTTTTGGCAACACATATAAAATACACTTTTCTACCCTACCAAAATTAACATAATGAAATCACATATTTAGAAGCTTAAATTTTATTTTTCATTTCCCTCTACTTTTTGCAAATTCAGAAGCACTAAGATTTAAGTGGACTGGTAATAATATAAAGCAAAATAATATAAATAAAATAGAACTAGTGCCACTTCTAGACAAATTTATTTTTCGGTTGCCATGATTTGCACAATGAACTCTATCTGCAGGGGAAAAAAAAAGTGAAAGAGAGAGAAAGCTGGAAAGCTACGATATAGAAATCCATCTCTAGGCAAAAAGGGAAATGCTTTATTTCCAAATACATACAGCCCCCTATGCTCCCCCCTTACTCTGTGCAAATTTTGGATAATGTGCAAAATATTTACTTTTTACTTGCAAGTTTCACCTACTTTTGAATAGCTAAAACTGACTTAATGTTTATCAAATGTCTTTTTATTAAAAAAGAAGAATTTATAAAGAGGTTATTTTTTTTCCAAGGACACCTAGCTGGAAGGCAAAAAAATAATTTTCTTTTTTTTGATGTGTTGCAGAGACAGGAAAAAACTAGCAAACTTTTATGTGTTTGCACTATTTTTATTAGTATTTGAAACTCATACCTGTCAGATAAATTAGCTATTAGGTGTTTTGATTATAAATAAGTAACAAAGAGCTTAGGTTTATGACTGGGTTTTCAGGCAGCATATATCAGTCCTAGCACCATGAAGATTAAGAACCACCTTAGTGCTTTATAGGTCTTCAGGGTAGCACAACTCTCTTGCTCCAGTTTGACTTTATCACTAATGAATGTATAACTATGTCCTGTTGACATACATCTGGTAACACCTTTCTCACAGTTCATGCTGTTGTGCTAGTCAAAATAAGTGGCTGAAAATTAAGAAAAAATTTTAGTTTTGAAATAATTTATTTTCTATTCAGCACTTTGACATTTTATGTTTCAGATATTTTCTTTCTTTTTCTTACCCTATTTGCCACTGAACTGTTCAGCATTTTATACACTTTTCTTTCTAATTCACCTCTTCCACCTGACCTTGAAAGACACTAAAACTTTCTGAGAGGAGGAAGTAAAAAGTTTCAGATAGCTGTATCTTTTATTTACTGATCTTTAATTTAATATTATTTTTTCCAGACAAGAAAGCCAGACTGCAGGATGGATAGAAGGGATACATACAGCCTCCATGTCATTGAATCTACTGCATTTTTAAAAAAAAAAACAAGGAGGAAAAGAATTTAGAGCCTTCGGCAACATCAGGAACATAAAATGGTTGGAAGTGCTGAAACATTCATTTTCAATTTAAGAAAGCATTTTTTCTAAATATTTTATTTTTTGGTACTGCATTTTCCTGCCAGTATAGAAAAGATTTATGATGGAAAGTCAGGAAGAAATAAATTCCCATGATTCAAAGCTTCTGGTGTCTAACATAGAAAGCGTTTTCTCACTATAGATGGAATATCTAGATTAAAATGAACCTGAGTATTTAACATCCCACAGAAGAATATAAGTGTTTTAATTTCTATTCTTTTGAAAGATTATGTGTCAAGAACTAAAGAAAGTCTCTATCAAATGTGTCTAATAAAAGGATGTCTTCAGCTGCCCTTTTAAAGATGGGCTAGAAGTACTCATCTTCAGGAAAAAAGATACATGTAAACTCCAAATCTCAAGGAAGCAGCTATCAGGAGGCATAGATAAGACACCTACACTTTAGAAAAAAGTGAGATTTGAGTAACTCTAATGTTGTCAGAAGTTCTGACTATCTTGTTTTAGTAGCCTGGAGGATATTTGGGTCTAGACCTCATAAGCAGAATCACAGGGGATGAATGACACTGCTGTGCTGCTTATGTTTCAGTTTTGGCTGGAGCTGCAGCCAAACGACAAGAGCCATTAGCATCTGCACTGCTGGAGATCACAGTAGCTGTGGGGACCAGGGCAGATCTACTGCATGTCGAAGTGCTCTTCTAAGTAAAGCAGGGGGGCTTCCTCAAGATTATATAGTGCATGAACTGCGGTAAAAGTGGATGGACAACCCACGGACGCTGAAATGTGCCACAGTAGCACACTGTCTCAGACTTGGGAGGTGTAACACCCAGATTTTGGGCAGGGACTGGAGATCTGGGCACACAAAGGAACCTATTCTTCTGATAGCCACCATTGTGCAGGCTCTCCCTCCACACTCAGGGCAAAGCGATCATTCCATGCCACTGACAAAGGGATTTAAAGGTGAAGTCTTGGGATCAGGAGTTCCTGTCGTCCATCACTATGACTGTTTAGTAAGCTACAAATTCACACTTACAGAGAGAAACTTGTTTATTTACACATGTCCTTAATCTGTGCTTCTTGTATAGTCCGTAGTAACTACGGATCTCTTATAAGTACATTAACAAACAGATCTGCCTCTGTAATGCGATGTTTAACAGAACTTTACATGTGGGGTTTGTTTAGAACATGATAGCTTCAGGAATTTTATGTTTTATCTAACCTTTTTATTTTGGTGAGAAAAAATACATTTGTATCCAAGAGGCCTCTATGGGAGCAGTGATGGCTGGGTAGCTGGCACTGAGGTGGAGGGTGCTACAGGGGAGGGGGAAGTTGTTGACAGCAAAACCTTGGCATGCAAGTAATTGGTAAATGGTTATTTCACCATTCTACTAATACTGTTGATGTTAACAAGAGCAGACGTGTCTATGGTATAGCTGAACTACTGACATTTGTCATCACTTGTCAGCTCTCACATCTCTTTCTGACTCGAGTTGTATTTCCCTTGAATGTCAGGTTTTTGAGATGAGCCCATTTATGTTACTTATAAGGCAAATGTGGGTACAGTGAAGTGGATTTCCCTGAGTGATTATGACTGTCAGCAGTGGCAGTATTTATGATCCTGACTCATTAACAAGACACAGAAGACATGAGGAATCTGCCTATAATTTCTGCATGACTGACAGCTACTGTCAACCACTGAATGCCTATAGGAAAGGTGGGTATGGTGGCTTTCAAGGGTCCCAGCAGGAGTGGCAATGTGCTGGCAGGAAAAAAGCAAAGAAGTTGGTGTTTCCTTGATGCATACTTGCAGAACTATTAGCCTCGAGCAACACAATGTGATTGGCTTATGCATGATTGTATTTTGAGTGTTAGTTTGATTTCCACACACAGCCTTTCAAGGACAGAATGAAAACAGCTATTTATAAATATAGGCTGAATTTCTCTCTGTTCTGTTATCTGAGAGCAGAGGATCTGTAATGACAGAAGTGTTGGAGTTTCAGGTATGAAATTTCAGTGTATCTATAATTTAAATGATGGCAAAAGCAGCCTGACTAGGTGAGTATCTCAAAGATGTAATGAGCCAAAATATTTAGGGATTATGAACCTCTGTCGTAGTACTAATCCATTCAGCACTGTTTATCAAACAACAGAAAATATTATCCCTTCTGTAGTTACTGTTTGCCCATCCAAGGCTGATCTTAGAGCAATCTCACAGATATCTGTCAATAGATGATGTAGATAGATATAGACATAGATGTAGATGTAGATGTAGATGTAGATGTAGATGTAGATGTAGATGCACTG
>Ga0181612_138950_pt1 | contig 11726 bp, 8 predicted proteins | sample HoacroProtozoa21_FD_119630 | JGI IMG/M metagenome (GOLD analysis project Ga0181612, IMG submission 119630) | Hoatzin crop microbial communities from Cojedes, Venezuel. Combined Assembly of Gp0051906, Gp0051904, Gp0051908 | reverse complement strand
GGGGAGACCACCATGTCCTGGGCATCTCTCGGCTCAGTACTCCCATGGCTGGCTGGTGCAGTCACCATCACAGGCTTTTCTTGTGCCTGCTGATGTCCACACAAAAGGTGGTGCTGGGCAGCCGCAGCTGGGCTCCACAGGGCAGCACCTGGCAGCCTGTGCCAAGGACGGGGCTGTGCCCTGTCGAAACCCTTCTCTGGTGGCCCAGTCATCACTCCCTGTTGCTGCTGATTAGTGTTTGGGTATGTTTGGATGCCCAGACATGCTGACCATCTCTGAGAGCTGTTCTGGGACCGTTTTGGCTCCCTGCAGAGGAATGGGTGATCCTCAGTGCTCTCAGAGCACCCTCACCCACTGAAATGGAGGTCATCCCATGGGGTTTCCCTTCTTGTTCCCTTTCTCAATTTCTTCCATGCTTTTCAGTTTGGATCTTGTACCTCAGTCCCACAAGCTGCATCCTGTCTAGAGTCACTGTCCACCCCATGCCATGTATGGGTGACACCGCTGGGTGACGCAGATGGCAATTTGCCTCCGCTATTTAGCAGCTGGGAAAGGAAAAATTACCTCAGACCATTGCCTGCATACAAATGGCCCCAGTCTACCCAGTCAGATTGTTTTATTTACTGAAGATATTGGCAAAGAGCCTCTTGCCCAGCCAGTTGCAATCCATCTGGAGGCCTGGGCTGCCTGTACACCTGGTGTCGACAGCAAGCACCTCAGTCTTTCAGTGTTTCAGGCGATGAGGACTGCAAAGAAGTAGAAAATGTTTTCAGAGGACAGTCAGTTGTGTCTGTCCAAGAGTAACACAAATCAGGCGTGGATTAGATCAGTCACATACATCCCTGTTGTGGTGTTGTCATATGTAAACAGCTTATCCAAATCTACTCATTGACTGCAGTCTTCCTCTGTCACATTTGTGGAGGAGGCCGTGGAGGACTTGGACAAATGTCTTGCAGCAGTGCCTTGTGGAATAGGATAGCTGAGAAACCATCGTGCTTGGATCACCATGCAGAAAACCTCCGTTGCCAAGAGCCAACAACTTTAATTTTGCTTCAGGCTCAAATTTATCCTGCAGACGTTCAGCTCAGAGGAAATCTTTTTACAGCAGCTGGCCATTTCAATTATAGAAAGAATACAAACAATAAATTTCTAACATTAGATACATTTCTCAAAGTCCTTGTTACTGAAAATAATGTCTTAGGGCCATATCCAAAGCGCACTGAATCAGTGGAAAGCATCCCACTGACCTCATTGTGATTGGACCAGGGCCTTAGTTTCTTAAAATAAAATTTTACAAGGTGCAGGCTAATCCTATTCCACATATTTTTAGTAAAATGGTTGAAAGTGTTTTTCCCTCCATTAAGATCCATAAGAAACCAAGACACAGCCACAATAACCTCTTGGCACCAAATATTTTATAAGGAATTCAAACATAAGTATGGTGGGGGTTGAGACCATTCTACACCTGGGCTTCAAAATGGCTGGCTCAGAGCGCAGGTCCCGGTAGCAGCAGCGAGGGCCCTTCGCAACCGGCAGCGCTGCGTTCGCTCTGCTTTGCCCTGAGAGCAAGGAGTGGTCAGCCTTCCCCGGGAAAGCAAGCGGCGAGCCAAGCACAAAGCTGCAGGCAGCACTGGCCGCTCCAGAGCACTTACCAAATTCCACCAATATTTCATTTATTTAATTTTTCATATGTAGCCAGGCTCTAGACAGCTGTAAGGAGCTAGAGCTACCAAAACACTGCGTGACAAGCTGCGCCTGCGGTATGTCCAGCCACACCAAGCCCAGAAAGCGGTAAAGCACTCCCAAGAACGTCTGATTTTGTGATTTTCCAGTCTGTCTTCCAGCCCATAAAGTTTCAGATAAGCCTTAGATAAGCAAGTGGGGAGGGGGGGGATATCCAAGTGAAAACACCAGCATGCTCCCATTATTATACTCCCAGCCGCTGGTGCAAACTGAAAAGGAAATATCATGAAAAGAGTGGGGAGGTCAGGAGCAAGTGGAGTCAAGTGCAAGAAGAGGTTGCCTCTCCTACACCCAGAGGAGATTCCTGTCTTCAGCGCTGCAGGACCAGCCAGGCCGGCAGTCAGAGACTTTCCCTGCACCAATATCTACATCATGACAAACGGTGTCATTTTTAGAAGAGGTAAAAACTATAGAGGAAAGACGAGAGAAAGCAGACAGCGTGAAAAAACAAAGCACAGAAGTGTAAAACTGTAGGTGACACAAACAGGAAGGAAATGTTCCCAGCACGCCCACTCTTTGGCAGTTATTGCCGCGCTCTTTCTGGGGTTGCTGTTGCTTTTCTCCTCTATGAGCTGCAGTTACCTCTCGTGAATTTTAAGGACCTTGTTTCTGGTCATGTGTGAAGCCCGTACCACCCTTCTGGCCGGTCTGGTGAGCCCTTCACATGGCAAAGCAACGTAAAAGCCACGGCACAAACGGTACCGTGCCCGAAACCAGAACTGACCCAGTCAGTGTCATCTGACAAGGGCCTGATACAGCACCCTCTAAAATTCGTAGGGTTTCATGGGAACTGGATGTGGAGTTCAGCTAAAACACACTCAGCAGGGGCTGCAATTAAAGTGCATTCACAACCTGACATGTTCAAAGAGCGTTTTGACACATCGGCGTGCAGATATGAATGCCACAGGTCAGACGAAAGAGAAGGGGCTAGAAAAACACAAGGAAGACAAAATGAATCAGTGACAGCACCATCCAATTTCACCATCAGGAATAATGTATTTATTTTATGCCTGAGCCAAGGTTTAAATTGCCAACAGCTTTGTCATCATACCCTTTCACCCCTGGCTCACTTTTGCATACAGCATATCACAAGACACAACAATTCATTTTCTCCCGTCTCGCTTCCTGTCAAACCCTCCTGCACGTTGCTTAGGGATTTCTTGCCCCGTAACTGGGGATTACATAGCCAAGTGCTCCAATGCTGCAGTCTAATGCACGCTTTGTTTGACATTTCCAGATTGCCTTAGCTCGGTCTTGCCCCCCATCTTTGGCCCTCTGAACACATGCTCATATTTTAAAATTAATTTTAAGTCTAAAAAGTATTTTTCTCTAAGCTAAAGAAGACCTGAATGGCTGGTCCTGAGCTGGGGGACTCTTCAAAAAGTGGGTGAGTCTGCCCAAGGAGCCCTCCAAGCACAGGATGTTCATGGGCTTTCTCCTCCGTAATATCAGCAGGGCTGTCCAGACCCAGCAGAGCGGAGCAGAGATGGGCAGAGGCCACCACTGCAGCTTGGCCCCTCAGGCTCCCCTCAGCAGCACTGAGGCAGACCCTGGACTCATCCTAAGGTCTGCCTCCCCAGGGCGACTTAGAAAAGGAATCATAGGAACAACACAAGGGCAAGAAAAGTATGCTGTAAAATAAGACACACAAAGAACACATTTTACTGTTGTCAAGAAAAAAGTCATGGGTTACTCTCGTAAGCCGATACACCAATGTGCCATGTTAAGTATCTATATAAGGACTCACAGGTTTGAAGACAGAATAGGTTTTTAGATCACCTTGTCTCTAATCTCCTGAATATACGTATTGCCAGATTTGACTGAGTTACATCTAAAATTAATCCTGACTTTTTGTAGATCAAATGTTAGTATTTCCAAGCTTATCTGGGTGATCAGTTTGTATTGAACAACCCAGCCAACAAATTTAATCAGATTTATTCTTGGCACATATTCAAAGGTTTATTCAATGGTCATGAATTTGTGGTTTCAGTAGAGCAACGGGTCACTCAAGTTCCACTGCATTGCCCCAGTTTTTGGCCTAAATGACTTAACCATTCTTAACTTCTTTTTCCATGTACTTGAAATCATTTAATTTAGTCGACAAATATATGTTGTTATGCAAAAGAAATGTCTGCTACTCTGCTAAAACTGACTGTCCAAAAGACTTGTGCAACTATAACTCGTATTTACAGAAAAGTGCACAATAAGCAAATGAAGACGCTTGGAAACACAGCCACAGGAAAAGGATTCTAGATGTCACTGAAATGTCTATAAATAGGTTTTCTCACTACTTACCCTAGTGGTTTAGCAATCCGGACTGTGGGTAACATTTTACGTCAGCGTAAACTATAGCCTTTCCATTGGCTTCACAGGGGATGTGACACCAAACCCAAAGCTAAATTTTGCATTTTTGTGTTCAGAATTTGCAGACAGGAGAACAGACATCTGTGTATACTTGTACTCCAGTCATTTTTAACAACAATGTGCAGAAAAGTTCAGCCATCCATATTCATCAGCAAGAGGAAACGCCTCATAAACTCAACATGCTACACTGAGGACTCTTTCACTTTTACTTTATCTCCTTAAAGAGTGCTTTGTTTCCACTGCTGTCTTGTTCCCATTCAACTCTGAGAAATATAACCTGCACACTTTACCAGTCTGCCCACCCCCAGATATGCTTACAGTCAAATATTGCTTCCCCTTCACTTTTTAAAACAAACATCCTCTCACTGCTCCCCCCTTGCTGCTCGGAAGACCCTACAGAAGCGGACGGGATACTTTGCAGGTATTTGACAGCCGGCACAGCAGCAGCAGCGTGTTTTTTTCGGAGGAGAAACTGCAGAAGGCTGAAGTGTGCTTGACACTGGGGCACCCGGCAGGATGGCCCCCCCAGCTTCAGTCCAGAGGGCCACCCTGGGAGTGGGATCTCCCGGGGCTGGAGACCCCAGGTCTCTCCTGAGCCCACTCCTGACCAGCTGCGAGGGCAGCAGTAGGCAGCGGGGAAGGACGATGCTTCCCCGGGCACTTTAATGCCACAGCCAGTAGTGGTTTCTGCCTGGAAGGGGTGAGGTGGACAGGGCTGACAGCCACCAGGCTGTGGATAGGCAGTCTGGGTCACCAGGGTTAGGCTCAGGACAAACTAACGAGCTCCCTCCTCCGCCTTAAAAATAGCTTGGTTTTCTGCTGTTTACTTTCCATGACAACACAAGCTTCTAGTTCCATGAAATAAGGACTTCACACCCTTTCATCTACCATGGCAAGCAAAAGCAGCAGTCAGTCCACTGGTCACACACTCATCAAAACCATTCCCCTGCACCAGCTTGGCTTTTATGCTTCTTGAGGTATTTCGGGTTTGCATGTAGCAAGCACTAACTGTATTCGTCATACCAAGATGCCATTTTTCAGCCGAAGAGCTGAGTTGCTGGCATGTGGTAATTTAATTATCAGCCTTAGAAGTGCTGTAAAATGTAGAGACTAAATATAGAAACAGTAAACATTAAGCCAAACTGTGGGTGACCTCTCCACAAGAGGTGAGCAAACCCTGCCTTCTGCCTATCATCCTAGTCACTCCAGGTTCAGCTCCTGAGCTACGCGGCTGCAGTGACTGACAAGCGGTGCATTCCTAGAGGCACAAGTTACACCCACAGGGTACCCTTTGACAAAGGGTCAGTGTTTAGCCATATTAGGCCACCAGAGCTTATAAAGGCCATACTTTTATTCAAAGGATGGTATTTCTGGTTTGGGAGGTCTTGCAGCTAAAATTCTCAGAAGGACTTCATTCTCTGAAGTCTCATCTTCAACAACATCTAAAAAATTGACTCTGAATATATGCAAGTGCCAAAGCTGCGTAAGTACTGGAATTTAAAAAGCAACTGTACAGGCTCAAGCATATGACGTTTTTGACAGAGTCTTGAGCTCCTGAGCTTCTGTTCTTGAGAAGACTATCCAAAAACTTCTTTGTCTTAAAGTTCATAACTAAAATACACTTTTCAATCAGTGCTGCAGAGAGAGTTGGATGAGCAGGTTCTCCTCGACCAGGACATCTAAATCATTCAGTTTGATTGTGTCATTGATGTAAGTGTTAAGCTGTTATTTTCTAATTTGCCTCCAGGGTCTCCATAACTACCACTTCAGATGACAGGAGGAACAAGAACAAGAATGATAAGCACCTGACACTGTCGGAAACCCCCATGCATATCAGATCTCGCAGGGCACATAGCACTCACTGCTGTAAATGCAACTATTACCCAGGGTCGCAGAGCTTTCGAGAAATAACCAAGTACGTGTGGTAGCTAGCAGTAAATGCTCCCTTGTAAATGATGCCTGTTATATGTAAAACTGGATGATATGTACAGCATTTTTTCTTCCTTGCAAACTAAGCAGCAAGATTTTTCCTTATTTATGTAGTTATTGAAACACTGCTACTAACTGATGGTCTCTCTGATCTACCTCTGAAGAGAACAGAGTGACCACAAAAGAACCCCCTTAAATATGAGAATTGGTTCAGCAAAATACCTACAAAGTCTTTAACAGACTAGCTGGTGCCTACCTTAATGAGATTTAACAGTGCATTTTCAAAAATGTCCATACTGATGTTTACAAAATGCATACCCAAAAGGAGAATTTAGTCACAAGTGTTCAGAATTTGCAGCAGCAATCAAATACAAGGCATTAATCTGCATCTGCAGTTCAACTAAAGGTTCAAAAGGCAGACATATATTTGGTAAATAAAAAGCACCTCTTCAGTAAATTTGACTTTTATTACTGGAGAAGATCCCATTGGATAGGGCATTTTGGATAACTTAGGCTTACAAAATTTAACACCAGTTAATGCACTGAAATATTACTTTCACATCCCACTTGCTCAGACGATGATATTCTTTAAGCACAGGTACGATGCTAAGGATAATGAGCATGGGAGACACATTTTGTTGAATTTGCCAGACAACACTGTCTGCGTAGGAACAAGGTATTTGTTCCTGGACTGTTAAATGAAGGGGAAGGTATTTCCTTTGCTTTAGTTTCTCTGTCATTGATGATGCCAAAAAAGAAGACATTCATGTTTTCTGAAACCTGGTCTAAAGTTAAGAATTTTGTTGGGATTTGTTTTAAAAGTTGAGAGGATAAGGTCTGCACACCACTGATTAGCAGAGGCTATATCTACACTGGCCTCTCTGCTAGCCTCCTGTGATATGAGGGAGCACTGTCCAGATTAACCACCAGCAGATTATGTACTTGCAGGAATGATCCCCAGATCCATCTAACTCATAAATCTTGAGCTTCCATGCTGGGGGAACCAGTGTACAGCCTGATTCATGTTATGTCCTCTGTAGGGACACAACAGGGTGTTCACACCTGGTCTCTGAGCAAGGAAGTTTAGATACCAGCAAAAGTCCTTCCACGGAAACGTTCACACCAGTATAGCCTACAGTGGAGTCCTGTGTCCAGTCCCCAGTACAAGAGAGACATTGACATACTGGAGCCAGGCCGATGGAGAGCCAGCAGGATGGTCAGGGCTGGAGCCCCTGGGGTGGGAGAAGAGGCAGGGAGCTGGGCTTGTTTAGCTTGGAGATGGCTGTGGGGCATTTACTGCTGGCTCAGATACCTGATGGGAGGGTGCAGGGAAGGCAGAGCCAGGGTGTCCTTGGAGGTGTGCAGCAGTAGGGGAAGGAGCAAACAGCACTTCTTATAATACAAAAAAAAACCTGATTAGATATTAGGAAAATATTCTTACCGTGAGGGTGGTCAAACACTGAACAGGGGCCCAGAGAGGGTGTGGAATTTCTGATCCTGGAGATACGGAAACTTGACTGGACAAAGTCCCAAGCAATACGATCTAAGTTGGCCCTGCTTTGAGCCAGGGGTCTGGACCAGGTGATCTCTGGAGGTCCCTTCCAGCCTAAATTATTCAGTGATTCAATGAGAATGGGTCTGAGCTACACCAGCAGAGCAGTGCTTCCCCTCTATTAATTGCCAGCAATGTTAACTGTTACATGAGAGTTTGGAATTAACTGGATATATAATCGGCACAGGAAATTAGATTTTCTCCTTTAAATAAAACTGTCATGGTAGGAAGGAACATAAGCAGGGATTGATAGTGCTATGCAGTATGTTGTATAAAATCAACTGCTTTTGCTGCTTTTCCATTTCTGGGTAGGACTTCACCTTCCCAAGTTAAAAAACAAAAAAAAGTATTTTAAAGCAATATAAAAGACAGCTAAGCACTCCTTTTTTCTTTGCTTTTATGGATCATAGCTCTGCCTTCTTCTATACATTATTTTTGTTTGTATCACATGGACCTAAGAACTGTTGTCATTGCTCCATTCTCTCAAGCTGCTTTATATTCTCTTTGTATTTTCCTTCTCTGCCCTGGTTCCTGGCCCTCCCTTTTCCACTCTTTTGCAAATGTTAATAGCTGCCTTCAGCTGTGCCTGATCTACAGATAGCAGAAGAACCAGAGGGTCATCTGACTTCCTTCATGTCCAAGGAATTAAACTGATTTTCTGTATGAGTACCTGGAAATAATGGCAGACACTGAGACAAGATCACCAGGGCCTGTCCAAAACCAAAGCCACGCTGCAGGAGGGGACTGGGACTTGGACTCAAACTTGGGCTCAGACTTGGAATCAAATCATAATTTGGCAGCCAAGAGACTACTTTTTGGCAAAATGGCTGTTTGAGAGAGGCAGAAAAGCATTTATGACACTCAAATGTTTGGGATCCAGTGGAAAGACAGTGCTACAAACTGCTAGCAAGGAAACTGTCTGTTGCCATTTATTTTCCTCACACTCCTCAAAACAGAGTTTGCATGCATTCCTTGTTAATATGCTGAATTGCTGCATCAGTTTCTTCTCCTGATGGAAATAGCCTGACAAGCCCGTGGGTGTTAGCAAAAACCCCTCATCAGCATGGCGACAGCACAAGTAACCAACACAGAAAGCATGTTTGACCTCTGAGAGAAACCTCTCCTGCAGCCAAAGATAAAAATAGCAGAACATCAGTGTTTAATATTTAGCAGGTGTAAATGGGGTAAATCTGAACCTCAGTGTGATAAAGCTGTCCTGAGAGACTTCTCTACACACTTTTAAACTTCATCACTTCTATGGTTCTTGGACAGCTATGTTAAGGTGAATGTAAAGTTGAAAGTACATAGGCATGCACTGGGATAAAAAGTTTCATTTTTTAATGAAGCCAGTAAATACAGCATCACATTTGGACTCAGAAGGCATCCCTACTTCTTAAGATATAGAAATAATCAAACAATAGAACTGAGAGATGAAAATTCATCTGTGAGAAATGGTTGGGTTACCTCTGATGTCACAGTGAAATCGTTTATTAACAACATGAGCTACCAACCTAACCTTAATTCTGACTATAACAAGGTCATTAAGAACGTGTTGCATAAAATCACTTTCATGCAAGATTCACCTGCATGTGATTTCACCTGCACATATAGGCACATACAGAATAAATCTGCGCAGCTTCATTGTTGAAACCATCTGTGTTCAAGCGACTCCAAGATAAAGTCTGCATTTCTTAAGGCATTCATTCATTAAATGTAATTAACGAATGAATCCAAGATTTACTTTTAAAATCTCAGTACATCAAATAGTTAATACAAGACAAAAGATTCTGAGCACTGAGAGGTTCTGATTTGTGTACAATGTGTTTGAAGGAAAAAGTCAAATCAGCTTTCATTGCCAAAGGTGTGTATAATCTGGTGGGGAAATAGTTCTAGAAGTTGATCTTAATTTGTATCAGATTAGGGTTGTGAATTGCCATCCGGCTTTTGGGTATTGAAGAACTGAAGAACAAATCCAATGCTGCAAAATGTCAATTCCCTAATGTAGAGCTGTTGGTGACAAAATGCCATCTTCATGTAGCATATTCAATTTATATGGCATCTGTGTTATAATGGTAATAGTGACCTCAAAACTACAAAATACCAATGCAGTTTTCAGGAAACATCAGTGCTTGCATGACGTTTCTGACTCAGTTTTGTGATCCAAGGTGGTAACAGAGGTTGGTGAAGAAGCTATGGTGAGGGCACAAGCTTATTGACACAGCTCATTACTCTGTGACCAGCGCGGGACAGAGAACAAGAGTCTCCAAAAAACCAGCTGTTTGTGAACTGGGTGCTTAGCAAGAACAAACAACAGTTTCCTCAGCCTCAACACCATACCCTAGTTGAGTGCCCCCAACATTTATCTTGTATTTAGCAGTACAATCAGTACTAACTTCACAGCCGGCAGAGGATAGTGTTGCCACTGCTGCTTTGACCTTTATGGTGTTCTCCAGCCTGCAGGTCAGCTGTTGTTCCTGCAAGTACCATATGCCAAAGACAAAAGTATGCAACAATCGTTTGCATTTCTAGCAGATCCACAGAGGGAACTCTTCCATTGGTTTTGCAAGTAGGTATGTTTGGCCATTTTGCTACAAATTCCTCTTCCTAAGAACTCAACGACACATTATTTCTGAGTTTAAAGTGGTGAGATAGATAGCTGCACTTAAACAGGCAATTCTCATTTGGGGGTATGTATAAGAATGAGGATTTTTTATAAAGTGGCATTCCTATATTTTCTATTAGAAAAAGTTGGTTTCAGCAGATTTAGGAAAAAAAGTCTTCTTTGGCTATTGCAAAGCAGTAGGGTTAACATGTGGTATGAAGCTATGGCTCCTCACCTGAGATACTACCATTGACATTTGCAGCCCCTGAAGTATTGCAATGCAGATTAAACAGGTTAGCTGGAGCTGCCAGTGCTGGGCAGGAATGCTCCCTTTTCTTGGAATTGCAAGGGAGAAGGAGCAGTAGAAGAGTTGTAGGAACTGTGGCACCTCAGCTGTGGCACCTCAGCTGGATGTGGGACCTTCCCGAAATGCACTTTCGCATGGAGTTCAGTGAGCAGGGCTTAAATCTGGAAAGATTTCAAAGAAAACTCAGTGTGACAAATAAATCTCAAGTAAAACTTAATTTCCAGTACAGAAAATTCATCTCGGGAAAACTCAGTAAGCAAAAGATGTCTGCTTTAACAAAACTCACTCTGTGTGCATGTGTGCATGCACGCGTGCATATGTGTGGTTCCTGTGGTTACGGTATAGCAGGCCATTGAATTATCAAACCAGTAATTTTGCCATTAGATTTTCAGTTTGCTTCTTGCATGCATATTCTGTGGTCAAATCCATTAGTAAGTTATAGTGATAAACACCTGGAGTCTATCAAAAACAAAGAGAGACTTATTCTGTAGGTACAACCAGCCTGGTGAACATACCAAGCAGAGACTAACTGCATAATGTAGAACTCAAATAGGAATATGTTTTTTATGATGTGCCAGCATAAAGGAGATCAAAGACTAAAGCCAAATAAATAGCAACTGGGTACCAGCAAAGGAAACATATTTAGACCTTAAAGTAATCAGAAACAAACCCAGTGTACGCCAACACCCTCTGAATTCAAAAGTAACATTTTCCTCCTTTTCATAAAAGGTTCAAGAGCTGGCAGATTTTGCTTTGGTTTTAAATCTACTATTTTATGACTGAGAGGCAATTTTCATTTCTCACAGACAATGGAATATGAAGTGCGAGAATCGTCCCTTCACCCCATCATCCGCTTCTTCCTGGTGGTTTCAGGGAGTTACACCCCCTGCCGCCCTTTGATTGAATTTTCCTTGGCTGCTTTGTGGAATTTGCCAGCTTACATTAACCATTTATTGAGCTCCACTCCTTATCTGGAACATCACCTGGCAAACTGAAACAATCTGTCTGGCACCTGGGGACTGGCAAATTTTTCCCGGTGGTACAAGCAGATGCCCAGAATTACACGCCAACACTGTTTGGTGAGACAGTTTGATCAAAAGGAAAAAGCCCAAATGACTAATGTTGAGTGTGATGTTTATTATCTGCAATGTATCTACATAAACAGTTTGAAATGACTACTAGTACTAAAAACTGCTTGCAGGGTAGGGGGGATGGTGAAGGGGCTGGAG
>Ga0181612_113823_pt1 | contig 11726 bp, 5 predicted proteins | sample HoacroProtozoa21_FD_119630 | JGI IMG/M metagenome (GOLD analysis project Ga0181612, IMG submission 119630) | Hoatzin crop microbial communities from Cojedes, Venezuel. Combined Assembly of Gp0051906, Gp0051904, Gp0051908 | reverse complement strand
TGGCAGGGGGGGTGGGCTAGATGATCCCCAGAGGTCCCTTCCAACCCCTACCATTCTGTGATTCGGTGAAAAAAAAAAAAAATATAGTCTATAAAGGTAGTGACATGAATCCAACATGTTAGAATGGTATCACTGAATTGAATACCACTGAGCTTGGATTTGCTCCCTGCTAATTTGATAATGTGCATACTGGAGAAGAGTCTGAAAGAACACATCCTTTTTGTCTTGCTTTCTTATGACGGAACTACAGAAGTCAGATATTTAATGACCCATGCATGAGAATAAGTTCATGTCTTCACCCACAGATGCATCATTTATTATAGTTGTTATAGGGCAAATGTAAGGATAGACCTGAATTTTTTTACTCTCATGACTTACTGTTCAGATGCAAGAAGACCAGCTAATTTGCAATTGCTCAGGCTTGCTCCAGCTCTTTTCAAAAGTACAAAACTGCTTTATAAAAGCCTAGGAGGATACATTTGCACTAGGGCACTAGATGTCTTCTAATGAGCTGAAGCCTTCTATACATTACATTTTGAAAGTCTAGTGAGAGCAAACATCTACCATGGAAGTAAAGAGAATATTTGACATTAAATAAGTTGGAACTCCTTTATTGTATTTCACCTGCTCCTGGTTCCACTGCCTACATCATGGCTTTACAAATATGCTTTCTCTGCTTTGTGGGGTTTTTTTAACTTGTGAATATGCAAGAGAGTCAGAAAAAGAACAAAAACACATTTGATTAATGCCCAATCCTCATCTCTTCTGAAGTGATTACAGACAGCACAGTGAAACACACAAAACAGATCTTTGGCAGTCAGGGTGCTTACACTTCAGACACTTCGTGACTCATTCTGCATTGCACAGCACGTGCTACAAGGCTGTGACGCAGGGCTGAATTTTCCCTGAGGACTAAATGATCATAAAGAAATGGACTTTTTTTGCCATCTGTTACCTTTGTTGCTGCTCTTCCTAAGGTAAAAATATGATCAACACTGTTTTTTTGAGTTTAAACGTATTTGCTTACATGTTTCTTTTGCTATGTTTTGGGGTGCTGCTAGAGAAGACTTTGCATCTCTAAAAGAAGTACAACACTGTATTATTGTAGCTCCTTAGGAGATGGTGATGGCCAAAAAAGCAATTCCTTCCTGTTCAGTCAGAGGATAGAGCTCTATCACCTCCACGGCTCATGGTGGTGGAAAGGGCCACCCTCGCAACCCGCTGCAGCGTCCCCTGCTCCAGTTCTCTCCGTCTGCAAATCTTGGCCCAGCCCAGCCGCCTGCTTGGGCATTTGCCTGGTCTCTGAATAAACTGCCCTGCTTCAAGTAGATTTTACTTTGTTTTGTTTTGTCTGAGTTAGTTTAATGGTGGTTGAGTGAGTCAGACTGGCTCATGCAGTGAAAAAAGGGCAGGTGTATCACAAGAGAGGAGGCTGAACTGCAGGGTGGGAGGCAGAATGATGCTGTGGGCTCAGCTATACTGGCTAACTGCCTCTGAACTTTGCTCAAACTTTGGCAAAATGGTGACTGAAAAGAGGCCAAAAAAAAAACCAACCACCACACCTAGGAGAAATATTCTTACTTTTACCTAATTCCTCCATGCTCAGGCAAACAAGATTTTCTTCACACTTTTTGTGCACAGGCAGCATTACACCAAGGGTGAACTAGGCTCCAGAACTGGTTTCTTACTCTGACAGAATAAATCTGCAGGATCCCAAATGCTGGCTGGCCTCTTGGGATAACAGGAAATTAAAAATTACCATCTCCTGGTTTTCTCCTTAAATAAAGTTGCAGGAGTACCTTCTAGTCAGACTGTAAAACCTCCTGGAATGGAGATATCTTCTACTTCTGTTCCATAAAGCATAGCTTAAATCACTCAAATTTGACAGAGTTTCCAGGCTTTATAGCAACATGAATACAAGATAGAAGAGAGTGGTTCAGAAGATGAATTATCAATATCTTAAGGACCACCGTTCTGCAGTGTGGACACTTGGATCCAGCAAATATGCAGCAGGCAGAGAAAAAAAAAAAAAAACAAAAAAAAACAAACAGAAAAAAACTCCATAACAAATTAGATCTTGGGTCTTGCTTCCTTTCTTTCAGCAATATTTCAGGTGTTTCTTGTTTAACTTCCGTCTAGATGCCTTGAGGTTAATCTCGTTCTTTGTAAATGGTTACATGATGCTGGATTTTAGTGTTACAGGTGGTGACTTATCCTAGAAGCTCTGGTTTAGCAGATTTACTGACTTAGAGAATATCTGCATGTTCTGGTGAGAAAATATTAATAGGTGATTCCCAGTGTTCTGGGATAGTTTATTTTCACCTCAGAGACCCTGAGCTGAGTGATCGATTTGTAACAAAACCCAGCACATTTCATGCACTTTAGTGGCAAATGTTCATTTAAATTAGAATTCACTTACTCTACTTAAAAACTGCTATTCAAGGTTCTGTAAAAAATGGTTTGAATTTCATGTCATTTGTCCAGGGGGCATTAATGGATCACACTTCTGTGTTCAGAAAGAGCCTTTCCCCTCATCTGTTTGCAACCAGAAAGAAAAGATCCCCTGTGACTTCACAAAACAGGTAACGAAGCAATATCGCTCCTGTCTTAATACACATCTAAAGAGTATTTGGAATGCCAGAGTCTGTTTAGATGAGTAACAAGATTTGATTTTTTTCAGTCTGATTTCTTTTGTCTGAGACTGGAAATAATTTTTCCTTTTCACTTCTTTAACGGGTGGTACTCTGCAAATGGACCCTGCCCAATCTATAATGGCGTGCTATAAGCGGTACCTTCCCCAGCCCTGTCTGCTAGAGTGCTACAAAATCAACAGGAACAGGAAAAGATGCAGAGAGGGGGAAATCACCAGTGAAACTGGGGTACAAAAAGACTTCAGAAGACAAGGGTATATCAGGACCACCCATGTGTCTGGATACCCGAAGAGATCTAACACAGCTGAGGCCCTTCTCACCTTGGAGCTTGGCTGACGGGGCAGTGGACCGATTTCTGCGTGGAGCAGGGCCCCTTCAGTCCCAGGTGGGTCAGCCTGTCTGGTCTTCCCTCTGTGCATCTGAGCCAGGGCAGCATGCACAGAGGTTTGGCGTGGGAGACACCGGTTCCTCACTTACTCCTTTTAAATACAGCACTAGAATGCAAAGTCTCGACACTTGCAGACTATCTGCTTTGACTATCAACACTGTTGAGTTTATGAAGTCTCCCCCACCTTTACTGATAGATATCACATTCTCACATCCATTATTTCCTTTCTTTATTCTAATTTCAATAAAAATTATTTCTTCCAATGAAATTTCACCGAATGAGTAACATAACTCCTGCACTGGCCCTTCATTTTTATAATTCATCAAAAAAGCACAGGTCTTGCTTAACTTCTCAGCTTCCAGACAAAAAAGTCAGAGGTCTCCCGTGGTGACAAATTTCAAGTCCCTCAGCTTGGTCATAAGTATTTGTTCCAAGTATTGGCTCATCAGCATTCAGCTCAGTATCACAGGAAGCATTGGAAAAGACATTGGAGAGGAGGAAAAAGTAGGAGAAAAAAATGGTAAAGAGAAAAAATAGTTTCTCAAATAAATTGCACTTACCTTCCTCTGTTACTGTGCTCACTCATATGACTCAAAAGAGACTGTAAGCACTGGCTTTGAACCTTTAAATAGCTTTAGCCGCTTTAATTTTCTCTTACCTTGGTAAGACACTTCTGAAAATACAGCAAAGTAGTAGTTTATTTTTACTATAAAGCACTACTTTTTTATACATACTAGAAATCCCGAGTTTATATATTACTGGTTTTTGTCAGGAGGATAAAATAGACACATGCATTATAATTTTCTACTTTTTTTTTCCCAGAAAAGAATACCTGTGGCTGAAATACTTTTTCTTACTTTAAGAGGAGAGTGTTGTTAATCACAAAAACAGTACTTATGATAATGTCTGAAAAAAGTATGACTGCCCAGGTCTATATACCATTATGCCATGCCAACAGAAAATGCTGATCTGATAATAACGAAACTCCTGGTCCAAAACCTTATAATTTAATTTCACTCATTCATCACACTACTACTTTAAAAAGAGCATTTATGGTAATTTGTACATAGTGCTAATGTATGAGTTGCTGGACTAAATGCTGAACTGGATCAAGAAATGCTGATCCATACCATCCATGACCTGAGCAAATGATTTAGATGTTCTGTGCCTTAGTTCTCAGTTATAACTGAAGATTTTATCTCTTACTTTTGGTCTCTGTTGCCTATTTAGACCACTGTCAGGCAGGGATTGACCCTTATTGTATGTTTGTATAATGCCAAGAACTAAGTGGAGCTGCTCTAAGAGTTACCTAATGAATGGATAATAAAAGTGTGAGAAATTCAAGCCAGTTACTGAATTTTACAGTTGCTAATTAAACTACTTATAGGTTTTTGGGGAGAGAAACGGACCACAACTTTTTCTCCAGCTTAGAAAAGCAAAAATGTTGACTAAATCTACTCTACTCCCCTCTCCGGAAGGAGCAATCACTTCTTTCAGTCCCCAAGGCCTGACATTCATTAATGTAAGTAATTTGCATAGCATCTACTGTGACATAGCCAGTGCTTTCTAATCCAGCTCAGTAAAGCTGTTGTCAGCTCTCAGCTTCATTTGCAATGAAAGATTTTCATTAGGTCAAGATAGAGACCCACACCAGGATGCCTACCTTCTGCAGACGGGTGCCTCCACCGTAGTTGCTGCGCTGCCAGTTTTGAATGCTTCAGTGAATTTTCTCTCCTTGAAGCTACAGCTGTGTGCAACTGATAACAAAACCTTCTTCCAAAATAATTATATACCACTGGTTTGTTCAGCAAACAAATGGAAAAAAAAAGAAACAAAAAAAGGGAAAAAACCCACTTGAGCACTGCAGATGGAGTAAATGCTTGCTTGTTGATTTGTCTGCAAAATGATTAGTGTCTTTTGAGTCCCACATTCATTCCAGTGGCCCCTTAGGGTGTAGCAAACCATACAGGTATGGTCCATACTGGGCACATGTCAGGCATGGTGAGCTACAGTTAAGCAGCCTGTTCTTCCCACTGTCTGCAGAGAAGATGGCTGGGTGTTCTCGGAAGCTGCTTTCCCTGTCTTTCTTCTGCATGGTGAAGGGCTTCTCTGATTCCCACCCTGTACCCTTCATCATACCTCTCCCTCTTGGCCTGGCAAGAGAGTGGTAAACAAGGCGCTCAGGTGCTGTCCTGTTCTGCAAGTGCCTCCCAGTGCTGGATCTGCCCTCTGGAGAGGAGGCTCAGCAATGCAAGGTGGCCTTCACCTGCTGGTGCTCCTCCCTCCAGGTTGCCAGGACAGGCAGAAGTTCACCAGCTCCTCCTCTGCACCAGATTGCTAAAGATGAGGGAGCCTGGGAGCATGGGTGGCCTTCTCTTGGTGAATACCATATTTAGGTTTATTCCAAACCTGCAGACATATTTGACAGGCTGCACTGACCAGCGGTCTTAATCTTCAGAAAGGCAGCTTCCATTCTCTTCAGCTTCCATTTTCTTGGACGTGTTCCCATCAGCTGTCCTGGCCAGTAGATGTGGGCAATTCAGCCCTCTTTTCCTACAGAGTCTGGTCATTCTCTTGCTGCCCTCGCCACCATAGCATGGTGAAAACAGTAGTATCTTTCAGCTCTCAAATGGCCCCTCAGTATCCCTGCAACCAGGACTGGCAGAGAAGATGGGACACCTCCTTTTTCCTCAGGGTAAGGAGCAAAAAGAAATGATCGATAACACCAAAAGGAAAGGAATAGTAAGATGCAGAAGTGGGAGATAATGAACTGTAAAGTATGGAAAATGCCCAGAGGTGACAATGTTGCTTCATAGCACCCAAGTCCTAGGTCTCTATAGCATTTGCTCAGTAGTTCTTGTGAAAGGCAAAACATCTTGGGATCTTTTTGGATTTCTCTGTGAAGAATCTGAAAGGTTATTTCACCTATGTACAGAAGGGAAAGAGACTGACTTTTCTACCTTGGCTTGGTGCGTTACTTAAGGAGTTTGGAGGGAGAAACTGTCCTCTGAGCTGTGCAATGCTTATGTCTGTAACGCATGCCCATCTTCCAGTGCAAGGAGGAAATCAGAATAGGAGGTAAAGATGAATGCGCAAGATGTGGGGAGCCAGGAATCTACATGAAGCAGGTACCTTTGCAAATTGCTAGTATAGGCATGCATTATTCTCCTTGTGTCTCAGTTTCCCCACAGTGAAATTATTATAATAAGTTCCATTAATATATTCATTTTTAATAGGGAAAATACAGAAGAAGATCAAAATTTATTGAAATTGTAATAATTGTCATGAATGCATTTATGTTTAAATACAAGTAAAATAGAGTCGAGAAGGCTTTTGGCTTTCCTGGATTACACTGATTACCTTCAGTTTTGTGTAAGGCTATCCTGGGTCCTCAGTTTATTTGGCACTGCTGTGGTCATTGCTTGCTTGACTTGGCTCTTATCTTTTTGGAGAATGGGAGTGCAAACACTTGATTATGTAATTTGCCTGAACTTGGAGGCAAAGAAGGTCATCCACTCTAGTGGACAGTGCAGAAGGTTTCAAGTGTACTTGGAAAACAAAGAAAGCCATTACAAAACCGTAACTGTTCTGTACAAGAGAGCAAAACACTGTCATGAATTCATAATTATTACATTAATATACTACACTTAAATTGCTATATCTAGCCAGAGATAGCTGAAAGCTTCATTTGACCTAGCACTCATATTTCCCCAAGAATACAAAACACTGTAAAATGTCCTCGCACCCTGTGCACCGACTACGGCATGTGGAGCCCTTGGAGGGAGGCAGAGGGCACAGAATCAAGAGGATGATGAGCAGTGCAGCCTGCCTGAATTCTGGGCTGCCAGGCTCCAGCTCCCATCACAGCCACAGCACAGCAGTAACCACTCACTCCAACAGCCACCGCCACCAAGCAATTTAATGAGGCTCTTACTCATCATGCTCTCAAGCGTAGAGGCCAGAAAAGGTGTACACAGGTGCATCATAGGTCAGAAGCACCTCATTATGGTTTCAAGTTCCCACAAAAAGCAGGACTGTTTGCCCTTACATTTCAGATTATTCTTTCAATAAACTCACCTTCAGGCCATCAACACTGACTATTATACTTTGGATAGAGTACAATGGAAAAATTGCTAATATGTTGGGCAGTTTTCTGTCTGGAGGAAACTATATTGCTTCTTGGCTTCTAATATAGCCATGCAGTACCTAAAAGTATAATGACAGATTACTCTTAATTTATTAAATTTGTCGGTAAAGCTTCTAGGCATTAAAATTGTTTTGCCCTTTTCAAAGTACACCTGTAGTGTTTGAAGTAGTGTTCCCATCCACTGGTGAAGTTAAAGGTTAATCATGTGCAACATAAGGAGGTGTTTCCTTCCATTTCTCTAAATGTACAGGTCATCAATTTCACCACGTTTTGGGGACTACAGGGGAGGCAGGTAGGAGGAGAGAAACAAATCCATTGTTCTGGACATTTAACGACAGCTTAGAGATTCAGGAAAACACAATATTCTGTAACCTTGCTGTCTTGGTTCAGAAAATGAATTAAATAACTTCAGATAAAATGTGGCAATAGCAGGTGCTTGTGTGGGCTGGAAGCATGCTCCTGTGAGGGACGAGAGAGACATACATGTTGCCTAAGCATGCTGTACTGTACTTCTATGTTGGACATTGAGCTGCCCTGTAAATAACGTACGCTTTCACATTTGCCTGCTGAATCAAGTCCTGAGCAAAGCCTTTGTCCAAACAACAGTTAGAGAGCATTGCAAAGGGCAGCCGAGAACAGAGAACACGAACAAATACAACTTTTGATCATTTGACGTGACATTTGATCTGACTAAGCAGTCTGGCTGGCCTGCTTACAGCCTGGGGACAAATGGAAGTCTTTGTCAAAGAGAATGACATATTTTATCTGCAGAACTTCAACATGATCAGACAAATCCCTTCTCCCTTCCCCTATTTTACTTTTTTAATCAGTAGATGATCAAAGCCTGCACCCCTTTTCAGTGTGCTCTGTGTGGGATGCTGCACAACTCATCAAAACCCTCTTTGCCTAATGCATACCCGGCTTGCCTGGGAGTTATCTTGCAGGTGGTGGAGTTTGCTTGCTTCAAAGTAAGGACAATCTGTTGAGACTGTAAAACCACAAAATGTTAATATTTCATTTTATCAAGTACCGGGTTTACCAGTAGCAGAGAGCTACATCAATTCATTTACTGCACAAAGACACCATAAGGTGGAATACTGGTTATTAAAAAAAAAAAAAGGTATTTTGGGGGGCTACAGTAGTCAGTCATGGGTGACGAAGGCTCAGCAAGGAACTGACGTGTTTTAACCATGGTGATGGTGGTGGGGCCACTCCTGGCAGTGTAAATCCAGTTGGATTGAGGTTCTGTACTTTCTTTCTCTGTCATAAATTTTCATGTGTCTTTCATATCTCTTTTCAGGGTGACTCTTTTGCATCGACAGTCATGCATATTCCCCTGCTTGCTGTTTAATCTGGCTGATGGTCATCTCCCACTTCAATGCCATCAGTCAGAGGCTGATGGCATCATCATCTTTAATATGATCAATTTGGGACAAATGCCTTTGAGGTAGTTTTGTGTATTTGCTGCTCACATGCCCACACTGCACGTGCTCACATTCGTATCCTACCAGGTGGTGTTAACCAGGCCATGGCTGAGCAGGGGCTGCGGGGGCACAAGGCACAGTACACAGGGGAACCAAACACATGGAAACACTTTAAAAGAAAATGTGCTGGAATAACACTGCAACAAGAGCAACAGAGCGCAATGCACCCTTGCAAACAAAATTGCTCAGAAGTCAGATAGTTATTCCACAGCAATCTCCAGAGTTAGAAAATAAAATGTATTCCACTGTGGGACACTGCAGTTCTGCTGTAGGACTTCATCTTCCCTCTTCCATTCCAAAATCTGAAAAGACAAATTAAAGTATTCATCATGTTTCATTGGCAAAAGAAAATGCAACGGATATTAAACCTGGAGGCCCAACCTCTGAACACCAGGTTAACTACAGCAGGTCTTCCAGGCATGCAGCTCCCTGGCTGTCTGCAGAAGGGCTTTCTCCAAGCCAGGGCAGCCGGCAGAGAGGTCCCAGCCTCCCTGTCATTGTGTTCAGGGCACTGACTGCAAAAGCCATTGATAATATCCACGGATTTCCACCAACATTTTCTCAGCCAGGTAAGCTGGAACATTGGAGTCCTCAGGTCCACCCCAGGATCTGGTACCTTTCCAATTAGTCTGAAATCCACTGATGCCTCACCTACGTTTCACCAGGAATTTGCTGAAACTGGTATTTCTATGAACCATTTACCTTCCAACAAAATCCAGTGTTTCAGTCCAATACAGAGCAGCTCCTGTCAAGCTTTAGCAATTTGTGTGAGAGTCTTGTGTCTCAGAGTAAAAGGCACCAGGAACAAAGTAATGATTAAGCCCCCATAACTAACTTGACCTGTTTGCTGGTTTATTTCTTATTTTTCATGTTAACTGACTCCTACAATATGTATCCTTCCTGGAATGAAAAAACAGAATGGCAAGTGTTTTGAATTTGTTCATGAAACACTTTGTCTAAAAGAAAATCCTGCTCTAATCCGAGGTTCTGCTGTCTCCAGCATCCTGTGTATCCAGCTTATTTGAGTTGTCAACAGCTGCAGCGCTCCTTTGTTCATGTTTTTCAGAGACAAGGGGTAACATGTATCCCTCGGGTTTCAGATTTCAACAGTGATTTTTGCACTATTTGTCTATGAGATAAGATCAAAGAGAGAAGAGATATCAGAGGTAAGAGTTCCATCTATTGGTCAGAAGAGGAAAATGATAACCAAATGTTTTCTGAATCCTGAGAATATTCTATATCTACCATGAAACATCATAAACAAAGAAAAAATACCAGGAATAAGGAATCATCTGAATGCTAATAATGGATATTAGTACAGGCAGAAAATAAGTTGTTCTTTCAGACCACTAAAAAAAGGAAAAACAATCCATTGTTTGAGAGAACTAAAAAGGGGAAAAAAAGTAACGAAAAGTAATTAAAATGCATTGAGCCAAGATAAAAAATGCAGAGCCCTTTTTTTTCATTTATTTTGATGTGCAATAGTTAGGTGCCTTTGCTTACAAATCAGCAGGTCAGTTTGGAGTAAAGTCCCAGACCTACTGAGTTAGAGAGATTTTTACACTTGCTTTCAAAAGAGCAGTCTTTTTGCCCTTGAAGCATGGCTGATCTGTCCATAGCTTGTCATTTTTGCAGTAGATGGCACTGATCACTAGCAGAAGGGCCACAAACATGATACCCTTTAGTCTTTGTGTATATGTGAAGGGGTCCAGATTCTGCCCTGGGAGTGAAAGACCACACACTCGAAGGCATACCTCAGGTTCTGGCAGTTAAAGGTTGCCTAAGGAAGAAGCAGTTGCAAGAGGGATCAACCATTTTTCAGCCTTGTAAGCTTTTAAACATATCTATGCCTTTCCTTCTGCTCTCCCTGCCACAGCCTGCTGCTCTCAGTCCTGCTCTCCTGGTACCTGAAACCCTTTCCTCAGAGACAGCTGGCTTTTAAGCATCACTAGTACAAAATCTGACCTCATTGCTGAGAGCATTTAGGACCTCAGGAACTACTCAGAAGAAATACTTAACAGTAATAGTACATGAATCTGAAAATGATTTATCACTGTGTCCTGTTTCTCTGTTTGTTACTCTAGAGGTGAGATTCATCTTTGGCTTGTAGACATTTATGTGTTTAAATACAGGATGTTCATGTGAGCCAGCCATCTAAGACTCCGCTTTAGTCAGTGGAGAGCAGCCCATGCACGGGTGCCCAGTGTCACTTGGGATCTCGTCGAGCGCCCATCTGCTATCCCAGAGGAGCACAGAGCTTCCTGCAAATCCTGCGCTGCCCTCCTACCTGCCCCATGCTGAAGTCTTCAGGGCATCTCAAATGGCACTACACATCAATGTTTGGGGAATAGCAGCAGCCTTTAGCTCAGAGGCAGATACATAAACCCAGAGATGTGGAGTTCGGAGTCTCTGTTCCAGAGCTGAATCCATCCTACATGATCCCTAAGAAGTGAAGAGAAGCTCTGGAGCAGGATTGAGTTGTCCCAGCCCCAGCTCAGTAGGTGTTAGAGGTGCAGAGTTGCATTATGGATATTTTCACTCAAAATCCTGCATTGGCTCAACTCAAATCCAGAATTCCTCTGTTAGCTCCATTAACATTAAATTTTGATTGCAGTATGTATTGACTGTCGGGAGTCAACACCATCTACAATAACCTGGGATACAGTCTTCTGAAGTGTAGGTTTCTCTAACTGTGCACTAAGAGCCGTAGTAAGGGCAGGGTGAAAGGGACACCTGTTTCAGGCAGCCTCCAAGGGTTTCAGGACCTCCAAATGGGGGTCATACCTCTGCACCCCTGTATTGGGTTTGCATGGCAAGGTTTTAGTAAGAGGGGGGCTACAGGGGTGACTTCTGTGAGAAGCTCCTAGAAGTTGCCCCTATGTCAAATGGACCCAATGCCAGACAGCTCCAAAATGGACCTGCTGCTGGCCAAGGCCAAGCCCATCAGCACCAGTGGTAGTGCCTCTGGGATAACATAGTTAAGAAAGGGAAAAAATACCCTGCATCAGTACAGAGGAGTGAGAAGATGTGAGAGAAACAACTCTGCAGACACCAAG
>Ga0181612_113577_pt1 | contig 11726 bp, 9 predicted proteins | sample HoacroProtozoa21_FD_119630 | JGI IMG/M metagenome (GOLD analysis project Ga0181612, IMG submission 119630) | Hoatzin crop microbial communities from Cojedes, Venezuel. Combined Assembly of Gp0051906, Gp0051904, Gp0051908 | reverse complement strand
GTAAATGAAAGAACATCTATTTAGATGCCTAGCTAGAATTAAAATCCCTAAAGAGATTTGTTTCTACCTTTGTGGTGTACATACTATGTCTAGAGAAGGGAAAAGATGAGCATATGCTGAAGAGTAAACAAAGGAAACTGATCCCTTGGTGGACCTTAATCAATTTTTCCGTGGATGCCTCTCTGTCAAGTTGCTCATTCACTTAAGTCTTTTCTTCCCTTGGCTGAAGATCTACATGAGCTCTTCTTGGATCCCCCAGCTTACCAAACTGAGATTTGGTGGAAACATATTGAAGGAGAAAATGGGAAAGTGAAGTGCAAGTCCTGCCTCTAAGAGTGTCTTCAGAAAGAAGGTAATGGTGCTGAATGAGTTTAATGTGATGGTCTTGTCTAGAAAGCACCATGAAGGTGAGTGCTACCAGACCTGTACTTTAATACCTGAACTATCTGAGATACATGGAGTGTGAGACAATGATTAGGCCTTCTGGTCTATTATGCTACTGGTGTACTGCACTGAGAGAATTAAAAGTTTGAGATTCATATCATATACTTGAGGTGATTACACAAAACCTGGATTATTCTCTGAGGTCAAGCAACTGCTGTTGTTGCTTAAGGCTTCAGAAATTAATGGTCATTCTCCACCTTGCAAAATGACCTTAAAATTGCAGTCAAAAAGCAACTTAGAAATTATGATGACAGTCTGCACTAATTACTCTGTTTGTGTGCAAGTAGGTACAAGCAGTTTGCTACATATGCATTCTATATACCTGGCTAAAAACAACGCAAGACTGTCAGCAGGGGCTGGTGAGAAAACAGCTAATAGGAGCCCAGGTGCAACTGGTGGGGTCACCTCAAGGAGAGAGCAACCCCTATAGTTCCTGGCACGGAGTTTAGAGACTGCAGATTTTGCCCTCTGCCTTGCTTTCTTCCCTGGGCGCAGAATGGTGGCTGTGTGGCTCCCTGTGGCCAGAAGGAGAATCACTTTCTCTGTGGTGAACAACTCCGGCAATGGTTTTATTTGTGGGATCACTTTGACATAATTCTAGGAGGTGGCATTGTAACTTTTGGCAGTTAAATGCTTCAGTCTATTCCATATAAAGCTTTGGAGCATGACTAATTAATATAATAATCACCTCTAGCAGAGAACACATTAACTGACTGAACTCTCAGGACTTAGAAGATCAGAGAGAACAAGTTGAAAGATGCTGAGAAATTGAATTAGCAGATTCTCAGGATGGCAGTCAGTAAGGGACCTCATGCAGTCGTGTGTGGTGAGGGATGAGCTCCGTGCCTCGGGACCCAGGCAAAGCTGCCGTCTTCTCTGGGATGACACCATGTGGGCACTTCCCTGAGGACAAGCGGGAATGAGCTCCGGAGCGCTCTAGAGCCCTGTATTTATTCAAACTAATTTTCCATGAATCAGATGATCTAATTAACTAAACATGCATTTGACCACAAAATGTTATGTTATTTTTAGATAACATTGCAAACCTATATCGGGGTTGCTTTTTCTCCTCACTGAAACTCCGCACCTATTTTCTACAAAATTCCCCAATTTTTCCAGTTTAAATCATCAGTAACCTGTGTGGCTGCTCTTGAATTTTGATCCTCAGAGCCTCTTATGTCTCTTCATCCTTTGTAATGATGAGCTAAGCTTCTAACAGAAAGACAGAGAGCAATTAGGCTCTTTGAAACAAATTGTAACCAGCAATACAGGTACAGGTAAAATTTTCTTCCTGTTTTCAAGTAGAAAAAGAGAGGGCAATTACAGATCAATGTGATCCATAAAATTACATTCCAATTTGGATTTTTATTAGGCTAAGTTTGAGATGATACTGAAATCACCAAAACGGAAATAAATCTCCATTCTGAGCTTCAGCCCCTCCAAAACTGAATGAGGTATCGTAGAAATCAGATTTCACACTCAGAGAGAGAAAGTCTCAATGGCCTTTTGTCTGTTGCATACCACAATAATTGTTATCATCTTAATTCTGCAGACTTGGGGTCAGCAGCCACTACTCTACACTGTTTCTTTTATACTGTAGCCACTAACAACATATCGCCCTACTATGTAACACGTCTGCAACATTTTGTCCCATTCTGTTTCCAGAAGGATGATAGCAAGCTGGAAGAAAAAAACATGGTCAAAGGCTGCACAGATGGTTCTGTAACAGCTGATAGGTAGCTGCGGTTGTTGATGAGTATTTTGGAGGTAAGAGACAGCAAGGTTAAAGAAGAATTACTGCCAGCATTTAAAGGGACTCTGCCAGGCCACAAAATTATCCTGATGAAAGAAACACTGAAAAAAACAGCCAGCACTGAGATTTCTTAAATGGGAATAAATTTCCCAAAATACAGGGACACCACTCTCTCTCTTTTTTTTTTTTTTTTAATTTTATTAAGACAATTTAAAGCTGTGCTGTGCAGTATCTTTCAGAAAATGTGACCGTGGTAATAGAAATCTCTTACGAGTCTTGCACAAGCTATTTGCTGTGTGCTGCTATGAACAGTTACAGAATTCCCTTCTGTTGTAATATGGTACGTGTAGTCTCTTGTAGGAAGGAGCTCAGGTTGTAGCAAGTAGTAACCATAGTTCCTATCAAGTTGACTTTTGACAGAGTACCCATCATATATCACTGCAAAGTGCAGAAAGGGCTTACTATGGAGGCTGTTTGACACAGCAGGTAGATCTTCATGGTCCTTTAAAAAAAGCCTTGATAGGCACCATGAGGCCAAATCCATCAGCTAGTGACTCTCTTCATACGCAGGAGTGCTCCCAGGTCAAAGCCCAGTCAGTCAGACTGGGACTCCAAGATCTCAGCATGCCCAGCAGCTGAGAACAGTGCCCAAGGCATCATTTCGTGTGCAGCAGAGGCTCAGGAACGTGCAGCTACCTGGAGTCCTCCAGGAAGACTGTTACAGGTCTGAGCCAGCAGACTGCACCTCTTTGCTACGCTACCGCATGTAAAATCTCAGCGATGCGACTCTCCCATTTTCCGCAGCAATGCATGTCAACAGCAGTAGGAGGAAGGCTAGGTACCACCTGGACATGCTAAATGGCCAGACAATCCCAAATTATTGGATGTATGATTAGACAGTTGTCATGAAAGATCAAGCGTGGTTTCAGTCTTGGATCTGTGTGAAAAAGAAAGCAAGTTTGTATAACCAGCATGAGAACATGAGAACCTAGGGCTTGATTAACAGCAGTTGGAGAGATGTTCTCTTGGACCTTGACATATCCAAGACAATAGCCTTCCCCATAACCCCAGTGGGTTGACAGGGTGACTGTCAGACTGAAGGACAAGAGGTTTCTGAACACAAGGGCATCCTTACAGAACGAAAGGGTTACTGTTGTTCTACCTCCAGAAGCCTGCCATCCAGCAGAGGTTTTTAAGGCAACTGGACCTTTCAGCAGCCTGAGCTTTCCACCCACTAGAAGATATCTAGGTAGCCAGCATTTTCTATGCAGATGTTTCACCAGCTTGGAGGCTTTCATGATGGGCCTTGGGGTCTTTCAGGTAGGTGAGTCATTCCATCAACTTTCATCTGTCCTGGGAGAAGATGGAGGGGTTCGTCCCCAGAAACAATCTCTGACCTCTGAGACAACATTAAGGAGTGACAGCAAAACACCGGGGAGCTGCTTTTCATGTTTCCTAGTCATCCTCAGCAGTGGGTTTAGCATGTGATATGATACCCAGACATGTTCTGAGATAACGCTCTCAGATATTAAGCAATGAATGACAAGGACTGATGCTGGTTTAGAATGTCGTCTTAGGAGCTCGTCCGTACTCCGAACTTCACACGGTCATTCCTGATGCATTTAGCCTCTTTATACAGTTGTGTTCTTTTTATAGGTGCCCTTGCTTTGTTTCAGGGTCCACTCCATGCACAGACAATTGAAGCTCAGCTATCTGCCAACTGTAGTGAATATGTCCCTATGAGACATTTCACTTAAGCACTCTGAGCTGCCTCTAATTTCTGATGGTGTAGTCCAGCCTTTCCAGAAAAGCCTAACAACAGATATTTTTAATTGTATATAAAACTATCCTATGCTGCAGTGACTTTTTTACCCCCCTGGGGTCTGTTACAGGGCTGAGGGCAAATCATCCTGCTGAACAGGTAATCTCCCGGAAAGTTGTATCAGCCCTGAGTAGCCATCTTTCATGCAGTAGATTCTCCCTCTGGTCCCAGATATTTCCAGGTAGCTGTTGACATTTTCTGTTGTTGTATTTGCTGAGTGCCAAGACAACTCTCCGCTGAACATGACGGGAACAGCTTCACTGACCTGGAAAACTATGGCCTGTTGCTTCTCTTCCACTTGGAAGATTCACCTTGAACTTAAGATGCCTGCCCTGAGCAGCTAAATCTCTCTGTTTGGCAAGCTGTGATGGGTAGCATGAGTCAATGTGCTATGACCTTAGTGCTGAGCCTGCTTGATGCCTATGGCTGTATAGAAACTGCAAAAGTTCTCCCATCTATGATCACAGGTGTCCTTAGCTCGCTCACTGAAGAATGACAGCATTCTGAGCCTGCTTTCCCAGTCCTAGCCTCACACCTCTTCTCTGCAGTGAGCTTAATGTATGTCTAGGCAACACATCAGTGTGGGCTCTGAGAGGATAAATCAGGCTGTTGCTACAGGATGGCATTCAGGATCGTGGGTGAAGTACAGAAAAGGGAACTACACTGTCAGTATTGGAGAATCCTACACTGAAGGGCTATGCTGGTTTTAAGGAACAGCCCGACTGACTCCCACTGAAGGCAACCGAATTTTTGGTTGCGCAAGAAATACATATGCTTTTGTTTTGAAGTGCTTCTTCTCAAGGTATTTCTATGTGAACAAAATCTGAAGGGTAAGACAAGATTTCAATAACCATATTATCAGTCCTGCAATAGCTGGCTTCCTGTTTTCTCCAATTAACCTGAAGGTATTATAGCTGTCTTTTCCATAATGAGTTGCACTTGGAATTTGGTGCTCCCTAGGCAAGAGCTCCCATTAATGTCATTAAGCCTCTTCCTGGAAGCCTCCTACAGAAATAAGGCTTAAAAAATCTGAGGAAAAAAGTAAGGTGGCCACCCTGCTCTTTAAAGAGTTACATCTAACCACTGTATTTGTTGTTTCAAATGAGGACAGCTGGAAATATTTAAACATATTTGAGCATGAAAGTAAAATTTGTTAAAACTGTATCTGTCAGGTGCCACATGCTCTACAGGCATCTAAAATAGACGAGCCCTGCCTTACCCAGAGGATACGCGGAGGCAGCGAGTTCTTTAGAGTTATGTTCAGACACGTTACTTCCCTGCTGTTATTTCCACTAATGACAATGGGCCTCCTCTATGAGCCTCATTGCCCACCTCTTGCTTGCTCATAAAGTTTAAGCCCGAAAGAAACATGCTCTAATCTGGTCTAACTTCCTGATTAGAAAATTTCACCCTACTATTGTGGATTGAATTTAATAATCTGTATATGGTTAAAGTTTATCTTTCAAAAAGAAACACTGTCCTGATTTGTAAACATAAAAATCACAGAATCTCCACTCACCTTATTTGTCTGCTCCTAAGGTTACCTGCTTTCTCAGCTAAATATCTGTGCCTCTTCCTCTAATTTGTCTGACTTCATCTTCTGAAAATCAGCTCATGTTATGCATTTCTCCATTAGTCTACAGACCTTGTAAGTACCAGGCATTTTCTCCACATGAAAGCACTTATTGACTATAATCATCTTACTGTAATATAAATAGGACTGGATTTCAGTTTGGTTTCAGAATAATACATGACAGATTAAAAAAACAGGTAGCTCAGTAAGCAGCGGAGCTAATGAAGTTTGTTTTCCTGTGGATTTGCATGTCATAGTTAGATTCTTTGTGCCTCAAGAGCACAACATTAGTCAAAGGTTTTTGCAGTGAACCCATTCATCACCATCATCATTCATGTGGATTCTCTGGTCTAATAATACATTTGAGCACTTTAGCATGTTTCTTCCTTCTCTGCTAAGTTACTTTCTTGGAACTTGTAGAAGGGGAAGGGATACAGAGACTGATAGAAATATATAGGTGATATGATCAGTTAAGTTCCATTTCCATAGGGAACCAGACAAAAAAAAATCAGCTCTATGCAAAGTAAACACTGGTTTTTAAAGCTTTGCAGTGGAAAATGCCTCTCCAGATGGCTGCATTTGAACTGTCTTGTTTTCAAAATCTTTTTTTTGTTATCATCACTGGGAAACCCACATACCAGGATCCCCACTGAGGCAATGGGTGTTACTTGTACAGCAGCTCCAAAATTCAAATCTTTCCTGTTGAAAATCAGGCAGCCTGTTTCTTGTAATTTGAGCTTAGGGACACAAGGGAGTTCTGTACCATATGGTACCAGAATATTTGTCTTCTGCCAAAAATTTCGGTCTCCACATCCTCTGCTCCCCCCACATGGCCTTTTTCCCTTAACAGTCAATTACATCAGATATAAGTGATATTCTTCGCACAGGAACCTCTTCATCTCCTCAAAGCAAAGGATTTTTACGAGTTTTCTGAGTGTTTCTACAGGGGGCTACAGTATGTCATGTACTTGCACTGTCAAGAGTCCCAACAGTGACAGGTGCCACCTGTTTAAACACTGCTACAACTGTTCATGGATCTTGCTTAATGGAAAACAGTCTCTAACCCAACTATCTAATGCACTTGTAACCTTTAGCATTACAAAATCTGACTGTGTATTATGGGCAGTGCCCAAATCAGACTAGGACTTGTAATCTGAGATCACTATGGTATGCAAACGGATTCCTCTGGTATCTGTTACAAAAAAAAAAAAAACCTGATGCAGGTATTCTATATCTTGTAATAGATAGCTAAAGCTTTCTCTTCTCCATTTTTTACTAAATAAGAAACATGTAGCACTGATGAGGACTAAACTCTGCCTTTGTCTAAACAGAATAGGAATAGGGGTGGCACTGTGTCTCTGATGGCAACTGGTTTTAAAAATTTGGTCAGTGAGCGTATGCTTCAGCCGAAGGAAGTGTGGTGTGAATGAAGCTAGAGAGGGCTTGGCTGTCCTCCAAGCTTAAAAGCTGAGTTATCAAGACTTTGCAGAAGCTGTTGTGTCACTAAAGAGTGCCCCAAAGTATACTGAAGCCTTCCATTTGAAGGCTCTGCTGCCTGTCTTTCCAGGCTTGGTGGCTTGTAACGCAGGAGATATTTGGCAGCAACTGCCCGTTATCTTACTGCCTAACTTCTGAGTGTACAGAAAGGTACCAGATTCAGAGTAAGCCTGCACTGCGCGACATTTTGCAGATGCAATGACCTGGGAGAGTGCATGGAAGAGATTTTTGCAATCATTATTAGTGATATCACTTTAATATTTAATGTGATTTCTGTGCATTTTTCTGCTACAGAAGAAACAAGGCAGAGAAAAATCTATTATTCTTATGGATAGCGTGGGTCTATAGACATGGGGGTTAGAGCAGTAATAACTGGCCTGGTAATGAAAACATCTGTGATAATAATGGTGCATGCAGATCTGGTGATTACTGTACTTGAAAACATATCTCCAATACATCTTAAGGGACTGCAAGTACAAATAAACTCAAGGGAAAACATTTGAGACTGTTCCACAATAGAAACTTTAAAACTGTTGCTTTTTAAAAATTAGGCAGCTCAAGTCAGCAAAATATTTACTTATTGTATCACTTAAAGCATTTTTTGCAAAATATTTTGAGAGGTACTATCTGTAAACTTTAATCTGGAAGGTGAGTATACTACCTCCCTTTCAAAAGAGGATAAATTGAGCCACAAATACTAAACTTGTCACTTTCCTAGGAATCAGTTAGTAAGCGAGCCCAGAACAGAAATCACAGATTGTCATACTAGAATTTTTGCTTAGGGACAATTCCAAGTCCTCAGATTTTGATGAATTTAGCATTTAAGGTCACTCAGGAATTTCATTTTGAAGTTCTATGCACCTCAGAAATCAATCTGTTAATCAGTTTAAACAGTACTCTGAAAGATCAATTCAAGCACTTTCTGTTCTTAAGGTAAATGAATACTATTTTGAAAATTAGCATATATATGAAGACATATATAATAGATAGGGCTGTTAGTTTCATTCCAAGAAAAAGAGCTAATTAATTATATACTTTCAAAATGTCCAGCCTTGTATTGTATTTAAATATGCCTTTACAGAATATAAGGAATGGATAAAGCAAATCTGGAGTTAGTAGAATTCATATGCCCCCCTCTCTGAATGCAAAAACATGTCCCTTCCACTGTCCTCAGTCTCCTCCTCTTTAATTCCCATACTGTCAGTTCTTTGTTTTTTTCAGTGCTTCATGTAAAAACTTAAGCTGCTGCTGAATTTATTTCATGTGGGTTTATGTTTTGCTCAATTTAATGGTTTGTAACGCAAAACCACAAAGGTACAGCTGCTGCAACAAACTCCCTTATTGACGCCTGCCTGCTGCACACATTGCCTTTGGAGTCTCACTCGGCTTTGAATCCTAACATTACAAAAAATGAAAAGTAGCATGGTCTTAAGCACTACAATTAATGCTTCTAAATTTTGTTCCTTTGCTGTCCTGTCCACAGCTGTGTTGTGCAGAATTTCTTCAGTGAACATGTTCTTTGTTTCCCTCCCAAACCAGTAGGGGACAAATACCAGGTCATTTTACCCTCTGGTACTTTTTAGACAGCGCTTCTGTCTAATATCCCAGCATTTTATATGTTTTTGTTAATCCTAGATCTGAATTTTGACATTAAAGTCAGCAACTAGAAAATTAGAAAAAAAATGGTGGCGTCTGTTTACAACAGTGCTCGGTAAATGCAAAATTTCTGTGCATGGACCAAATGAGAGAAGGTGAGAAAAAGAAACCAACATTGTGCATGGACAAATGCCACTGACTATTAAAAAACCCAGACTACTTCTGTGGTGAAAATGAACTAAAATTCCTGTCTCATGCACTCCAACATTTATAATTCCTCTTGTCATTTAAAAACGTTCTTAAGATCTCTTACCTTGCTAACAATAGATACACAATTCTTCCTTTTTTTGCTGGAAGACTTTGGCATATTTCTGAGATCCTGGAATATGATTTTACATGTCTTCTGCCTCTTTGAAGAGAAAAGAAGGTTTTTCTCATGTATTTTTCTAATTATTTTGATAAAGTGCATTTATTTTTCATTATTCATCCTCTTTATGTGTTATTTTCAGTACTTTTCCTGCTGAGCTGCTTTTCTGTTTCTGAACCTGTACTTCCATGCAATTTTCTCTGATTGGCTAACAACAAAAGTTGCCAGAAACATAATTTAATTTGCTACAGTACTTTTTTCCTATTAATCTGTATCATTGTACTGGGTTGAACTCTCACAGCAAAGCGTTAGCCGTTTATTTTTACTTATTTCCATGTGCAAGAAAATATCTAAGAGAAATATCAGATTACCTACCATATAATTTCTCTTTTCACCATTTAATATTTTATCAGATAACTAGGCCCTGGAATAAGGAAACAGGTAGTCCTTACAGCACAAATGACAGTTGTCACAAAAACTGGCAAACTTTGGCAGAGAACTACAGAACAATTGGGAGTCGGGTAGGGTGTGTTAAGTTTTGGTAAATGATTAGTGAAATCTGATGTTAAGAAGAAGAATAAAATATTAGAAGCAATATTATAGACTATTGAAAACTATTTGGTAGCTTTCAAAAACCTGAAGTCAGCACATGTATTTTCAAGACTAGAAATCTAAAAGTTGCTCCTGGAGATGAGTTGAAAATACAGTAACCGACAAAAGGGGTCCTCATTCCAAACTCGATATATATTTTTGGAATCACTGGACTCCAGGTTCTCTTATACAGCCAGCGTGAAAATCAGAAAGAAAGAAAATTGAGTGCCTAATGAAAATTTTAATGACCACTTTTAGAAACGCATTTTTCTCGAAATTACCCAGCTCTTAAAAAATACTATAATCAGAAGTAAAACGACTGCGCTGCTGGTTTTTGGAGCATGACATTTTGACATTTCTCTCATTCAAACCAACATTTCTACAGAAAATTTAAAGATAGTTCCTAGACAAAATACAGTATTGAATACCTACTGTATTTCTTTTGAAATATAAATAGAAACGCTCCCATTGATAACAGTGGGAATACATGATGAACTTTTGCTAATTTGAAAGTACAGAAGCTTGAAACAGAGATATCTGAAACCAGAAATGAAGCTTACAGCCTGAATTTTTACTTTTACTGTACTTTTTTGTCATTTTTATTGCATAATGCCATAATCTATTTACTATGCTAATGGTATATGTGAGGATTTTCTTTTAAGGTAATTAAAATCAGTGATAAAAAATATACCATTTAGAACACCCTGTCATTCATTAACAACAAAACTAAAATGTCTTTACACTATATAATTTGTTTGCTCATTTTTCCCCATAATAAATAGACATTATCTACAGATAGAAAGCTATAGGATTTTAACAATGGATAACAGTAGCTATTGTGCCTCCTGGTGATGAAAATAAAGGCTTAGATTTTTCTAAAGACTAATACAAGAATATTTCAAAAATATTCAGTAACGCATGACACCTCTCCCCCTCAAACCTTTCTCAAAGCCTGAAACAAAATGGGGAAATGATTAGTGAGACCATGTGGAGATGCAATATGAGAAACTACTCTGTCCTACTGCTGATTTTCTCGGACAACTAATACAGCTGTTCCCTTTTGCAACTGATTCAGGTATTATACAAGCGTGTTACAATTCTTTGCTGGAGAACTAGGAGTTCTTGATCCAGTCATAGCCATTTCCACATGGAGACGGATTAAACTGAATCCAGAACTGCACTCTGGTATCACTCCAGAATTACCCTAAAGGATGCTAGATACACTACATGCTTCTTAAAATCTCTGTAATGTTGTTTTATTGTGGTGTTTTTTAGTGTCATTTAATGTAACCATAATAATTACTGATTCGACTTTTGGATATAGACCTATGTTTTCAAATTTTAAGCCATTATATTATTTGGTTGATTTCCAGATGGTGTTTGTGTAAACACAGGTGTTCATATATGGTGTAACAGTAAAGTTGCCATAGCTGCTGGAGTTTTTAATGAATAATTCCTTGAAGAATCACAAGGCATCTTCCTCACTGGGCTTAAAGGACAATTTTCCACAACGAATCTTTATAACTTTAAATAGCCTGAGGTTTTTTTTACACACTCCTCAGTATTAAAGAATTCAGAGGTTAAAATTTTGCAATTTTCTATCGGTACCTGTTCACTAGACATAAGCACTTCAGGGAAGGGGGTAATTTATTGTTCTTTTTACCGGCGAAAACCGTCCCTTCCCGAGGAGCTGGGAGCGTGCCCCTCGCTCACGCCCGCAGTCATGGCGGCTCCCCCAGCCTCCCCAGCTACCCCCAGCCCCTTCTCGAGCGGCGCTAGCAAAGGCAGGCCCAGGCCTTGCTGCCGGCGGCTCGGGGCGGCGACCACCCCCGCTGCAGTGAAGGTGGGGACCCGAAGGGCTCGTTCGCTGGTAACTTCAGAGGTCGTTCTCCTCAGGATACCTGAGCGAAAGCAAACCGAACGCCGTCGAGCTGGCGGAACCCCGAGAGGCCGCCTGGGGCCTCACCCGGCCTGCGAGGAAGGACGGACGCACGCTGCCCGCCACGCCCTAGGAAAGCGCCTCCCCGGGAAGGGGGCTGCCCACCCCTAGGGTGACCCCCACACCGTGCCGTGCCGTGCCGTG
>Ga0181612_157556_pt1 | contig 11727 bp, 7 predicted proteins | sample HoacroProtozoa21_FD_119630 | JGI IMG/M metagenome (GOLD analysis project Ga0181612, IMG submission 119630) | Hoatzin crop microbial communities from Cojedes, Venezuel. Combined Assembly of Gp0051906, Gp0051904, Gp0051908 | reverse complement strand
GGAAGAATGCTTTTCTTCAGACCACTGTGAAATTCCAGAGCAAACTGGAAATCAACCCAAACTGAGAAACAGAGGGTTTAGTTGGAGGAAAAGATAAAGGTCACATAGCTTAATTCAGCCTCATTCCTTTTTGGTCAAATGTTTGCCTGTCATAAGATGCCAGCCTACTCTACGTTGTATTCTGCTACAAGGTATACAGCATCTCATAAATCTGGCAGTTCACTGACAGCAGTATTCTACTTTTCTACCCTGGTTACCCATTAGAATCTGTATAATTAGGTTGAGACTGTGAGATCTGAGGAGCATGTTTAGACTAGCCAATGGTGTTAAATTGTCATGGTGCCAGATGTGGTGCTTAAGAGCAGATAGCACTGACCTCGGAAATGTATTGAGGAAATTCATATTGCACATCTCTACTAACATTGACAGTAGTATAAGAGCAGGTTTAGGGTTTTTTCTTTTCTTTTTTATATCATATGTGGTAGCACTTTCTCAGATGTGTGTAATTTCTGTACATTCCAAAATTAAAGTATAAGTCATATGCAAATTAATCTCTTTAACATGGCAGCCATAAAGAGTGATATATTCAGTCTTAGGAAAATATGGTAAATACTGTGGGGTTTTTTTCAGATAAATTTGACATATGTTACTTCTTAGCCCAGATTAGGTAATTGGATCATTTGATTTATTTTACTGGATGAAAAAATTCAAATCTCTTTTGCACTGGAACAGATAAGTGACTTTAAATTAAGGGTTCAGTCAAGTAATTAACAGTGGTTTTGTTTTGATGGAGTTTATCCCACAGCTTTGATCATTTGAATCAGCCAGACACAATCAAAAAGGGTGGACTGACATAGCTAATTGTGTGTCTCTGGATGATGCTTCAGTAAAGTCCTGGTTGAAAATGCCTGAGAGATGACCAGTTAAAACAAGAAAATGAAAATAAATAATTGAAAATAGTCTTGAGCTTCTTTCTGTAGCTGAGGATCTGCTGTGCTGATAACGTGCTTTCTGAAAGGTCTGTCAGATTAGGCCCTTGCTCTGTACATTAAAGAGCCAGACTGCAAGCAACTTGAAAATAGTGCATTCTACTGTAATTGTTCGTTATGCCCCATAATAGAAACTGGACATTTGTAAAAGAAAGAAAAAGCAATTATTTTAGTAGATGGGGTGGGTTTATTTGTTTTTTCAAGGTGCTACCTTTTCAGGCAAGCATTTGAGGAAAGTTGTCCTTACTTATCACTGTAAGCACATTTGTTTGAAGATCAGGAATAAAAAGTTAATTAGCATAGAGATCTAAACTTCTAGCCATGTGTGCACAGACATACATGGATTTTCCTCCTTATCCAACAAATGTGGTTTTTGGAAGCAGCAGAATGATCAGCTAATTATGAAGCACTTTGGATATTTCTAGATCTGTTTTGCATAGTAGGTTCTTTCGTACACTGTACTAATCAAATAATTTCTATTCAGCCATAAGAAGCATAATAAAGAATGAGTACCTTAACTATTGCCATCTCCTGTTTGCTCAAATCTTTTCATGTGTCTCTTACAAACTTTACCACTTAATGCCGTTCCAACTCTTCCCAAATAACACTTTTAATTCATAAGGGTAAAGAAGACCTACCAGTTTTATCTTCATTAGCACGTCATGTGGTAAACAAATTTGGCATGCAAGAATTTCTCTGTGTTAAGATTAATCCAATCGTTAGACTAATGTTTGCTGCACTACAAATACCCATTTCAAGCTATTGAATGTATTATGTAATATCTGTGGGCACTGATTAGCGGTTTTACTTGTTATCACTCTGAACCTGCTATATAAATCATGGCCTTAAATTGTTTGTGTGATTGTTCCCTGAACTTTTTTTAACCTTTCTGGCTTAAGTGTTTCAACTAGATTACAAAAAGACAAATATTTCATTTTTCATGTTTAGTTGTGACTTTAAATCAGAACAGTATATGAAAAAATCTCTACAACTGCATAGAAAGACTCTCAGTCTCATTACTCAGCCTGGCTCTATGCTAGAAAACGTGTGTACATTTTTATTTTCCTAAGTACTCATGTTTTTCAACCTCATTCACCTAATATTTTTTATAGCCCCCCCCCCCCTTACTTTTCTTTTCTTAAATATACAGATGTTGTTTCTAGGATTATATAGAGATGTGTTTGCTGTAGGTGCCCAGGCACTGCCAGCGAGGGACTGCTGGGGTGGCCTCTGTGAGGAGAGGCCGGGGCTGCCCCGTGCTGGACAGGGCCATTTCCAGTCAGCTCCCACTGACCCCACCACAGGGCACGGCTGAGCACCTCAGCTAAGGTGGTGGCTCCTTGGAGAAAAGGTACTTAAGAAAGGGTAAAAAAACATTGCCCGACTGTAAAAAGCGAGGAAAACCGTGAGAGAAACAGCCCTGCAGACATCAAGGTGAGAGAAGAAGGAGGGAAAGACATGCTTCAGGCACCAGAGCAGAGTCTCCTTTAGTCCATGATGAAGACCACACCAGAGCAGGTTTATTCACATATGAGGAACAAAGGAACAAGGTTGACCCTGGAACAAAGAGAAGAGTGAGGGTAAGCTGTTGTTTTTTCTCCCCCCTCCGCCCCCTTTGTTTCTCAGCACCCAGCTCTATTTTAGTTGGCAAGAAATTAAATTATTTTCTTCGTCAAGCCTGTTTTGCCCATGGTGGTGATTAATAAGCAGTCTTCTTGTCTTTATCTAACCCATGAGTGTTTCTGTCTTATTTTCTCTTATATCTTGTTGAGAAGGGGGAGTGAGAGAGAGGTTGAGTGGGCTTCTGGCAGCCTGCCAAGGTCAACCCACCTCAAGCGGCAGTTTAAACTAGTTGCCTAGGAAAATAGCCTCAGTATTTAGAGTAAAACGTTATTGAATAAATACTCAACCTTACCAGTGAAGGTCCCAGTTAAAACGTTTTGGCCAGTTTTTAATCTAGCCTATATTCTTTTAATTTCCATCTTTCCGCTGTCTCAGTTTCTATTTTATCTTCCTGAGGATGCTGTAGTCTATATCTAATACATACTAGCACATAAGAGAAACTTGTCAGATAGTAACTCTGTGACATTACCATACAGATATATGTGAGGAATTTTGGCAGAAGATGCCATAACTCTTCTTAATTATACATAATGAAGTTATGAGAAACTAATGTTTTGAGTGTATTTATATTTGCATTTTAGAGAAGGATTTGTCATGTCACTGAGGCAGCTATCGGAAGTATGAAATTTCTGAATAGGACTTATGCTGAAAGAAGTACTGTTTTCCCCCTGCCTCTACCCAAGATTTTGTTCAAGCCTTTGTTTCCTCAACAAAACCTTTCCATGCAGAACAGCAAGCTTTCTCTTAAAAGAGCTGTATTATTCTGCAAGTGTTTCCCATCTGGGAAGGCAAGCTTCCTTAGCGACATACGAGAATATTACTGGAGTCGTAAAACCAAAGATAATGTGCCATGTCTCACCTATATTAGGGTCAGCGGGGAGAGGTAGCAGAATAAACTAGAATCTATTAAGCACAGATTGTTTTCCAGTTTTCTTATGTGAAGAAGCTATAGAGACTCTAAGTCAGTCTGCCATTTCAGCTCCTTACAAGGGCTGTAACCATAACATTCAAATAAAACACTTCCATAGTATCAGGTTTTGCTTTCCACGTAAATAAAAGGGAGCCTGGGAAGAAAAAACAACAACAGCTGTAAATAGAAGTCCTGTATTACTGTCATAAAAAAATTAAGACATGGATGCCAAGATCTATCTCAAATATGTAGCATTGCTACTTTTTGGATTGGTATCTAGGTTTATCTTAGACACATTACTGTAAGAGTCTCACTTTCTAGATTCAACAGAACAAAAAATGTTGGGTTTTCGTACTTGTGGGTTTTTTTCTGGAAACTGATCAGGAGACATTGAAGGTATTTTGTACTGTATTCTCTTTCCCTCCTTCCATTGTCAACTATAATAAATTGCTATTCTGAATGGCTTATCCAGAAATGATAGAAATGAATTATGAATATTAAATAATGCATATCTAAACCTGAAAAATGCATTTTCAAAAACTCAAGGGTTAGATTCTTTCAATTCATAATGCACAAAACTTTTTCAAACCAACAATGCCATTATTATTAATTTCCGGGTGAGTGTATTTTTATTGCATGCCTGTATCTGGGAAAACATTCGTATCTTTATTTTTTTCCTAAAACTACTGCCCTGACATACAACTGTGAACAGCTTAAAAGGAAAAACTGTAAACAGCTGTCACAGAACATGCTGATATTTCACAGGGCTTTACTTGCAATCATTTTTTTCAAAGTATTGTAAGAGACTCTGCTTATGTCTCCATTATAGAGAGCCTCATTCTCTGCTAAATAGTGTGTGGCTCTTTTGTCCCTGGTGCTTTATTATTTCATCCTTTGGGTCTATTTTTTGCTTGGTTGAATAGTCAACTATTTAACATGCATTCAGATAACCTTTGAAAATGGCTTTTCCTGATGTTTGCTATGCCAGACCTATTCTCCAAATGCAAGCAACAGCACTCGAGAGGGGTTTTGGTTTGGTTTATTTTCGTTTTCTTTGATATTTTTTCCGCTTTCTTTTTCCTAGTCTGACTACAAGGCATGTTTAGGACTGTAAGCCCACAACTGCTTACATCACTTCCACATTCTGTCTGTGCAACTGGAAATCTAGATGTAGAATACAATGAGCAGAATAAAGCTGTGGAAAAAAAACTAAACAAACAAATCCATATGAAGAGAGTTAAAAGGAGCAGTCTGGTCAGGGTGCCAGGTTTCATGGTGTTAAGAGAGAGCCTTGACTCGTTGTGTTGTAGTATATCCTATGGGTCAGTGTCTCAATTTTTATGCAGAGTCTCCTGGGACCTAGTCACCCACTGATCGGAAGTATCTTTTAAGGATGTATATAGATGATATTGAACTCCATACCATTGTTTTTTATTAATAGCATGGTTTAGCTAACCTGGAAGATGTTTTCTGTCTCTTCAGAAAAATCTTTGGAGATAAATTCCCGAATGCTACACTTTCAGAAAGATTCTGATCAGTTGTTTGAGCTTTTTAGGTAGCTTATGAACTCTCCAGATATCTCCCTTCCAGTCAACTGAACCTATTCCCGTCTTTAAATAATTCCTTACGATATAATGAAGTAACTAAAAACAATATAACAGCTGTCATAAATGTAGTTGAAATCCTCATTTGCTCATACCATCAGCATTTGGCAAACCTGTTGCCTGGTTAGTATGACAATTCGGTTTTTACACAGGTGTTTCTGTATCCAAGGAGAGTTCTGCCATGACAGGTTAACTTTGGATAGAAGACTGATTCCATCTGTTGGTCTTCATGGTATTCCTCAAATTGGAAGAATTCCGAGCCATATAGCAAGAATAGTACCTGACTTCCAAGAAGCAGTTAAAATTGGATTACAGTTTATCTAGGCCTGATACATGACCATGACCACATAATTACCTAATTAAATTTTTTTCACATGTTTGGTTTTACATGAAGTTCAATACTCATCTTAGTCAAAACACTATTAAAATAAAACAGAATTTAGAAGTCAGTAATTCAAAAGTCATGATTCTTGAAACTAAGCTTTCTAAGCCATTCAGTATATTGCTTCATCTGTTTGAAATTTAGCTGCAGAGGAGGGCCACTAGATTTTTTATTAGTTCAGGCAAATAAAATTTTTTCATGTGCTACTCCCTCTTTACAGAGTTTTGCAAAGTACAGCGTTGTCTGCATTGAGACCAAAAACTTGCTAACCACTGAAGATGGATGACAGTGTCAGCTGAATTGTGGTGCATGAAAAGAAGAGTGCTTCTTTAAACACTCACAAGCATTATATAGAAACATAGCTCATGATGCTAAGAAATAGCATGCTTGTCTTTGTGGTAAGTGCTGATAATCAAAACAAAGTGCTGAAGATGAGAAAGCTATTATATCTGTGACTATGTGTTATGTGAGATTTCTGTACTTAAGGTATGTTGAGGAGAATGTGTCATATGTTTTATTCAGTTCTGATTTTAAGTTTGTCCTCCTTTCTTTTTTTTTCCCAACACATTGTATGTTTGTGTGTATGTATGTATTCCTGAGGTTCTCCCCTTTGACTGTAAAATAAAATAAAAAGTAATAACACTGAAAAGCCGATGGGCAAAAATTGATTCATAAATGAGAAGGTGGCATTCATCTCGGCACTCTTATTGGAAACCTAAATCTCAGTAAATTTGTAGCCTAAGGATACAATGGGCTTAAAGGATTTCTGTCTCTGAAGAAAAATTAGAACGCCTTTGAGGTAAGGTAAATGGAAAAGGTTGTTTGGGCAAACGTGGAGCTCTAGCGCTATTAAATGTTAAGCACCATCAGGGGGTATCTCAGTCATTAACAAGAGTGGCATGTTGAAGATTGTTTCAAGCAGGAGAAGAGTTATGGATGGCTATGTGGAGGTGGCACAATGCCACAGGGAAATTATGTCAAGCAAAAAGAAGATTTTTTTATACTTATTGTGGGGGAAAAACTACTGAAATAGCATCCTTTCTTTACGTACTTTAGAATCTTTTCCCCAAAATAAACCTATGATTTAAATGGAGCAAACCTGGGACACTAACATTGAAGTCCGTTGTACAACCTTGTGCATACTGGTCGGCCTTGATCTTTGACATATTTTGTGTTCACTTGCAGTGTAAATGTAAGTACCAACTTAATCCAAACATAAGCATGTTCACTTCAAATCCAAGTAGTTAGCAGCCTTGACTGACTTGGAAGTGTTTTATGGACCTTGTGTGTTAGCTTTGTGTGTAATTAAAAGGGTTCTCAGGGGTTCTGTAGGCAGCCAGTAAGTTAAGCTATCTGGTGTGAGAATAATGTGTTGCTATCTAGGGAAAAAAAGATTTAGAAGCCAGGCTAGGATCCCTGTTTCAAGCCAACAGAGCTTGAGAAGTGAGCAGACACAAAATGTTATATCTCTAGGCAGTAGTTACCAGCTTTCTCATTACGCTAGCACATCCTCCTGGCTGCTCTGCAAAATGGCCCTGAGATTAGAAGCTCTGCAGGAAGCTATCTGTGTTCGCACGGTTGGAAGTATGTTGTTAGGATGACAGCAGTTACATGGAAAATGGGTATTAAGATAGTCTTCAGCATCAAGAATGTTTTGCTTTCCCAGTTTGGCTTAAGGTATTGCTTAGAGAGACTAGCAGGTAGTGTGGCCTGTGTTGTAATCCTGTTTGAGAGTAATACTGAGGAATGCTATTTTATCTTCTGTTGTATAGCGTACAACAAATTGTACTGTGGAAGGACCTTAACATTTTGCTCATAGAGTGATGATTAGTTTAATATAGCAACACTCTTCCGTATCTTCACCTCTTCCTACAAAACTTTTTATCTCATAATGTCCTAGCAGCCACTTGTATTGGGTTTATGTGGAAAGGTTTGCTACTGGAGGGGCTGCAGGGGTGGCTTCTGTGAGAAGATGCCAGAGTCTGCCCCCATGTCAGGCAAAGCCAGTCTATAGTGCCTCTATAATAACATTTAATAAAGGGTAAAAAACGGTGTGCAACAGCACCTGGGAGAGAGGAGTGAGAAAATATGAGAAACAGCTATGCAGACACCAAGGTCAGTGAATGAGAGGGAGGAAGTGCCCCAGGTGCCAGAGCAGAGAATCCCCTGCAGCCTGTTGTGAAGACCATGGTGATGCAGATTTTTCCCATGCAGCCCATGGAAGTCCATGGTGGAGCAGAAATCCACACTGCAGCCCATGGAGGACCCCATGCTACAGCAGGTGGACATACTCTGAAGGAAGTTGCAGCCTGTGGAGAGCCCACACTGGAGGAGACTCCTGGCAGGACCTGTGACCAAATGGCAAATCCACACTGTAACAAATCCATTCCTGAAGGATTGCAGCCCATGGAAAGGACACATGCTGGAGCAGTTAATGAAAAACTGCAACCTGTTGGAAGGACCCATGCTGGAGCAGTTTGTGAAGGACTGTATCCCATGGGTGGGACCCCATGCTGGAGCAGGGGAAGAGAGTGAGGAGGAAGGAGCAGCACAGACAAAGCATGATGAACTGACCGTAACCCCCATTCCCCATCTCCCTGCACTGGAGGTAAAGAAGACCAGAGTGAAGCTAAGCCTAGGAAGAAGAGAGGGGCAGGGAGAAGGTGTTTGAAGATTTGTTCTTGTTCCTCATTATCCTACTTTGTTTAATTGGCAGTAAATTAAATTAAGTTCCTCAAGTCGAGTCTGTTTTGCCTGTGATGGTAATTGGTAATCTCCCTGTCCTTATCCTGACCCACGAGCTATTAGTAGTATTTTTTCCCCCTGTCCTGTTGAGAAGGGGGAGTGATAGAGTGTCTTGGTGGGCACCTGGTAGCCAGCCAAGGTCAACCCACAGGACTACTAAAGTCAAAGCTTGATTATTTATAGGAGAGTTGACAACGTGACCTTTCAGTTTCCTTTGAATTGTCATTAACAGCTGTGCATCCCATAGATTACAAGATCTCATTTATCTTGCTGTTACTGTACACTGAGATTTTAGCTGTTTTTTTCACCATCCTTACTTTGGATCCTATTAAATATGTAGTTGTGATCCCTTTTATAGTATTCTGTGGTATGTTTGATTCCTTTAATTTTATTAATTTTATTCATTTTAATCATCTGTGGGATAAAACATTTCATCAGTCCACTTAGCTTTTGTCTACCCCTCTCCATCACTTCTGATCTAAAGCAGAATAGAAAGCTCCTCCTATCTTTTTTTGTCTTTGGTCCACTTGTACAAATGACAGTTACTTTATATTAGATTATGCATACAGTTTTAGGTGCAGATTCTGAGATTGCCATTTACTTTGTGAATACTTTTGTAAACATAGATAGACCAGGAATTATGTCTTGTTATTTTTTCTACAATGCTAACAACATTTGACAAAGAGAGACATATGAACAGAAGCAAAATCACACTGATATACCAACCGAAGTATGAGATATCAGAAAGCATCAGTCCTGAAAGAGGTTATGGGTAAATGGGGAGAACTGCTGGACTGTGACCCAGATTATCACCAAGATATCAAAATTATCAGTTTTTTCAGAGGAGATGCAACTACATATATCTTGATCCCTTTTCTAAAAAATAAACACTTTATTATTGATAGGTGTTATTTAGAGATTTAATTAATGTAATTTTGATTGCTGACTAAGACCGTAGAACTGAATGTAAATTAAAGTTGAGAAATGTGAATAAATGAATGAAATGACCATTATATTGAATCTACATTGATACATCAATTATATCATGGTCTTTTAATAGTGTTAAGGAAGGAAAGAAACCATATTCTTGGGATATAAGTAGGAAAAAAGCTCTTATTAACAACAAAATTATTAAATGTTATGTGCATTCAGAATATGTAAACACCTTGGCAGAGTAGTACATAAAGGTTTAGTATGACTTGCAGTGTAGTGGCAGGATGCTGGGTAGGTAAATGAGACTCATTCACTCATTTTTCATCTAACATTGTTCAGAAGAAATTCAATTTCAAGGAGTGAACACATTATCAGAAAATGATAACATAGCAAATATATATAATCACGCACATAGAAAACTGATGTGATACTTTACTGGATTTTCCAAGCTCTTTTTTGGTGACAAAGTCACTCTGCAATTCTTAACCAGCTTGTTCTGGGTATTTAATGTCTTTAAAAATTAAAACTCATTATTTCTATTTCATATTTAATACAAGCCTTAGAGTTCAGAGACTAAAAAGCTGTGGAAGAAAAGAGATCAGTTTCAGACTAAGGTATTACTCCACTAATCTAGCAGAAACTGATCCAGGTGATGTGAACTTTTATACAGTTTGCACTTAAATATCCACTTGGCAAGAGGAATTAAAGATAAAGAAATGCCTGTAAAGCCCTGAAGAGTTGGATTCATTCCTTTAACTAGAAGTTTTAGGCTACAGATTTAATGCATACCTTCTGAAAATGTTAAATATCATACATATTAAGGGCACTCAATTCAGATTTAACAGTAGGAATTTTGGAGGACAGCCACGTACAAAGTAAAGTCAGAGAAGTAAGCATTCCCCCGATGTTAAGAGGAGTCATCGCTCAAAATCATTTTTGCCTAGTTTTAAACCATAGATTTGCACGGTGAAATCCTATGGAATGTTTGTGCTTCAGTCAAAAGTTTGTTTTACGTTAAACCCAGAATAAATTGTCCCAGTTACAGTATCTATGTATCAGCACAAGAGATTTTTCTTTGTGTTTTCAGAGTTTGCATAAAAATGTCTGGTTAAACCAGTTGAGGCCATTTCCCCTTATGGGATTATGTTAAACTGTGATTATTGAATATAAAGAATAGAAATATCAAGACGTTATTAATAACAACATAATATATGTTTCTTCAAAGCAAGCATGTTATTGATTCACAATGAATAACTGTAGAGCAAACTTTAAATTGCAGTGTTTATTATGAATGTGACTTTCAATTAATTATTTAAGGGATTTATTTTGTCCTCATTTACAGTATTGAAGTTCTCTGGAGATGGACATGCTCGTTAATGGCAAAATGAAACTCTCAATTTTAAAGTTTCACATTATTCATTTTTTGAATAAAGATGCTATTCTTGTGAATAGAGTTTAATGCATAGATCATGTGTACAGGAATCAGACACCACAACTTTTTGAACAGTTACACCAAGATCCGTTTTTTAGGTAATCGATTTAGGAATAAATTAACAAACATAAAGGAGAATTTAGGCACCTATATTTGGTGGGATGGTACACAATTATACTGTTTACAGGCCAGTTTTCCCAGGTTTTGGTATAAACACCAGTTGGAGTGTTCCACAGTTCTGTTACTCTCTTCTGTCTTGTATATCATAATTTCCTTTGTGTGGCTAACCTTTAGTTAACACAGCTGATGCCCTGCTGAGGAATTAGGAAGCAGCTGAGGCATATACCCAATCCTAGGCAGCTGAAAATTTAGAAAATTAGTTTCTACAGTCTATATGTAGCTCATACTACCAAAGAACAATACTCAAGAGGTCAGTATGCTGAGGAAAAGAATGACTAAGATGGGGAATTAAATGGTCAGAACAAAGATTTTGTGTGTCAGTAGACTTTATTGTCCATTTGCAATTCAGATTAAGTTTCTACAGTGAGGCTGTGATTCATAATTAAAAATCCAGTTCTAAGATCACGTTTAAATGGCTTCTGTGGACCTGAATAAGTAGCAGAGGCATTAAAAATACTGGGAAAAGAAAATAAGAAATGTTTGCTTTTACATAATAGCCTATTAAATGGAGCATCACCCACGGGACTGTGAGACATGAAGGATTGCTTTGGGGAAGGGTTGTAGAATTCATATGGGTCAGAAAAAAAAGTATTGAAAGATTCCCCTGAAAGAAGTGGGACACTGGAGTCTTGTCCTGCCACAGGAAACTACCTCTGCCTTCTGTGGTCTTGGAGAGACCACTGGATACGTTATAACCATAAAGATAAGAGCAATACCAGCCTATCTTTTCCTGCTCCTGGAGTATTTTCCTGTTAACATTTTTCATTACATGTGGCAATTTGGACAGCAGAGCGGAAGAATAACGGAAGAAACCGGTCATATATAGTAGAGAACAGAATCACAGAATCACAGAAACACAGAATAGTAGGGGTTGGAAGGGACCTCTGTGGGTCATCTAGTCCACCCCCCCTGCCGAAGCAGGGTCACCT
>Ga0181612_127394_pt1 | contig 11727 bp, 7 predicted proteins | sample HoacroProtozoa21_FD_119630 | JGI IMG/M metagenome (GOLD analysis project Ga0181612, IMG submission 119630) | Hoatzin crop microbial communities from Cojedes, Venezuel. Combined Assembly of Gp0051906, Gp0051904, Gp0051908 | reverse complement strand
GTATTTTGTGTGAGTTTGAGAGACATGAAGAATAGCATTATATCCTTTGAGCTAAAATAATCACTTCCACTGTTCTATCATCAATTGTCCATTGATATTTCAAAATCACAGAGCTTACATTTTAAAGGTATTGTACTGTATTTGTTGTACAACAGCTGTTTGACATTATTTAAAGATGGAAAAATATCTGCAAACACATAGAAGACATCACAAAATAAACTTTCAGTAGCAATTGCTTTAGGTTGAAACCTGACACAAGGAAATAAACTTATCCATAGTAAAACAAATTTAATAGGCATTTCACTCGGGATAAGTTTGGCCTTATGTCATATGATGAGAGCAAGAATTACTTTAACTTAAGAATTAAATACAGCTCTTGACAGAATATACCAAGCGAGAATACAGATGCTTGTTAATAACCTCTTTTGCTGAAGCAGATTCAGGAGAGAATAGGCACTACCCGCGGTGTGCCAACTGCGGATGCTGTAAGCAAAGACCAAGTATAAAGCACTTGTAACCTTCCATAGTCAAGGTCACAATTCAACTTGTGTTCAAAACTGACTGACATCATCAAGACATCAGCAGAAGTACACTCTCACAGATCAAATGCCTTAAAAACATGTTGTTCTGTTCAAGAGAAAAAATAAATTGGTGGAGGAGAATTAACGAAATCATTAAATGAGAATGCCTTTTAAAGCTATTGATAATTATTCAAACATATTTTAGGGCAGAGATATAAATAAAATTTGGTCATACATGCTGATTCAATTTTGTAATTACCGTTTGTTCATCTTTACTAGAAGGCTTTTCCTGATACATCCTGAGGTATTACTTGTGTTTTTGTTTCATTAAATCCCATTATCAACACACAATCAGCCTGTGATCAACGTATGTTCATGTTAGATGCAAACCATGCTTTGTAAATCAGGTTGGCTACAAAACATAAATTCCAAGTTTAAACTAGTCTTTGTACACATTGGTGGTTGCCAATAACTATACCAATACATTTATGACTATAATTGATTTTAAAATAAAAATAAAACAGCAGGTGAGCTCGCTAACTAATGGACTGATTTTGTGTTTAGTTACTAATATTTACAGTGCAACTCATTGTGCAACTCTAACTTGCAGAAAGTTCTTGCATTTTTCAGCATAAATAGCAGAGTATATGGATTTTGTGCATGTATATATACACATAGACAGGCATTACAGTAGTCAAAATTTTGTCAGAAAACTTTAAGAAAAGACTTTCTTTTAGCGACTTCTCTCGCAAAAAAAAAGTGAGCCAATACAGCTAATACCTTGACAGACAGGCACTTTCATTTTTCCATGTGCTAAAAAATACTTTTGGATTCCTTCAGTCCAAAACCACCCTTTCTACTCTTTGCAAAATACTTTAAGTTATAAATGGCCATTAAAATCACAACAGTCCCCATGACATGATAGGCTGTAACACCTCCCTAGGAGGTCTGCAATCTCCAACATCAATAACCTCTAAATTAAGGTGTTTAGTCTGATTAGGGGCAGATTAAGGAAGGACTGATGTGACAGAATTAATCTAGACTCTTAATTATCCATGGATTATGACATTTGTCTTCCCAAAATAGTATTAGAAGTGAAAGTGAACATATTAAGGAAACAGGCAAGTACTATGCAAAGTTGCACCGCACAGTATCATCACCTCCCACTCTCCATGTAGACTTCTATAACACTAAAATAATGCCACTAGCACAATGAAATCACTGTGTTAACCAAAAGAAAGGCACATATGGTTAAGCTAGGAATTTAAGCAGAGCTCGGAGGAAGAAGCAGCACATAAACCTTATCAGTAGACGTGTGACTCCAGGAGGCAATTATAACAAGAAAATGTGAGGCTTATCACAACCTTTCCCGGTATTTGTCTCTGCTTCTGACAGTAATTTACTACGTGCTCGTGCAAAACCCTGTGGATTGGCTCATATGTGGTGTAACATAAAGAGTTTCATCCAAGTTCTATCCAAGAACTCCATGTATATTCTTCAGAAAAGGAGTGATTAACCGTCCCAATTTGAATAATCAGTTCAGAAGCATGAGGGGTATAATATCAGTTTTTGGTCTTTCTTTGAGACATTCGCATTCAAAGGTGGTGAAAAAGATCAGAGAGACAGGTGGGTCCAGTCTGAGACTAGTTAGGGACAATAGGTATCTTCCTTGAGCTACGCTACCTAGAACAGCTATGTTCGTCTAAAAACTGCACATAGCAATCAATGCTTCTGAGGGCATTGATTTAATGGTGGCTCTGTTGCAGCCTGAAGTGGAGCCAACTGACCATACAGAGAGTTGTCCAGTTTGTTAATGGATACAAAGGGAAACCTCTGATTTCTTCTTGATCCTGTGTGATTAGAATTAAACAACTTGAGGAGCAGAAAAAGGAGGGAGGTAGTAACAGCTCCTCCCACACAAGCTGGACATAATTTGTCTCATGACTTGAGTAAGAGTATGTCTCTGTGTGATTAATGTATTTAGTCATGTGATTAAGTATCAGCCAAATCTTCAAGAGCCTATTATGCCTCCTCCTACCCACCATCCCTTCCCAGGAGAAATGAAAGCAATATGATGAACATTCAGAGCTTATTTTTTTATTTTTTACTATACTTCAAACTTAGCATTGATTACCATGCACCTCCTTTTCAAGTGCAAACCCAGTGAGAACATACTTCATCTTAGCAGAAGGTAACCCCAGAAAACTGAACATTGAAAGTGAAAGAATTCTGTGCTATAAACAAGGCTTGTCAAGCTGGAGCTCAGATGATCTCCCAGCTGGCAAAGGGGTCATATTTATGCAGTACATAGCGTATAATTAAGTGGAAGCCTGAGGAGAGTTATTCATATATAGGGGGAGAATTCTTATTCCCGTTCTACTTACCGAAGTCAGAACATAGGAGTCCCATTAGCATGACCTTTTCTCACCTAAATTAGTGCAAAATTACAAAGTTATGCCATTTAACACAATGAACGTATTGATATCAGTCACACTACAGAGAAATATCATGGCCTGTAACTCTAGTTCTGCTCTGTTTGGCCCAAGTATGTTCTCTTTTTTTGGCTTTGTACAAATGTTCACTGGCAAGTGCTTATCTATTGCATATTGAAACTCAAGAAGATTTTCTTCCCTGAAATAAAAATAAATCATATATTCTATTCCAGATCTGACAGCCTTCTCTTGATAGAGACGTAGAAAATTGGGTGTTGTTTAAGCCACATCCCACGAAGCATCTTGCATGCTCAAATGTCAAGCTGTATTTTACATGAGTCACTGACTATCTGGGGATCTTTGGTGATGGTAGGATTTGTATCCAAAGTCAATGCACTTTTTCTTCTACTGTATGGAAAACCTTCACCCTCTTATGCAAACTATATGGGAAAAACTAGGTTAAAAATAAAAGAAACAATGGGCTTAAAAAAACCCCCACAAACACTGAAGTAGCAAAGCTGAGAAAGAGTGATGTCATTTATAATTACTGACACATGGTAGCTGCATGCTTAGTTGGATACCAGATATCCCAATGACACCATTCATACACAAAGCTGGAAGACATCTGTTTTCCTCAAATACATGGGAAATACACAATCCAGGTGTGTACTATTTTTACATTTCCCTATTTGCTGAGTCACTTGGCTACTCTGATCCTTCTTGCCACCTTGATATTGGCAAGACACCTTTAATCTGTGTACTTACTTCAGGCATTGAACAACATGAGCTAAAGTGAAGCCAGTCTTCCCATTTCTTGACCTAGTTACGCAGTGATACAAGAATTGGAGGATTTAGCCCCAGACTGTCCCCTTTTGGGACCTTCTCAGCTGGTGAAGTTTATAACAGAGGCTATGACAAGGCCAAAGCTGGTGTGTAGTCAGCCAGATAATTAAGCAGCACCCTGGGAAGCCCACACTCCTTTCCTTTGCTGTTCCCATAGGAACATGGGTGTAGCAGAAAATATAGGCTCATGTTTTCCATGCCTTTTGAATATAATCATTGGCAACACTTAAAATCTGTGACTATTTCTAGCTTGTCAGTAAAGCTTGAAAAAATGATATAGCCACCTCAGGAGAACATTTTTATTATGCTATCTCCTGAACCAAGCAGTTTCAGCTCATTGGGATTCAAGTAATTAAATGCTCGAGCAACCCCTGCAACTCCAGACGAGAACCCATGGACACACAGTCAAGTACAAAGTGAGCAAGGCAAATACCATTCCAACTTCTGCTGTTTCCCATCTGATAGTCAGTTTGGTCATTCTTTACTGCCCACTTGAGATAGTTACTATTAGAGAAGGAACACTGATGAATCATCTTTACCTCTGGCGATACAGTTGAAATAGTTCAGACAGATCGGCACTTTTTTGCTTCAGCAAACTTAACGCGCAGTCCAGGAAAATACTGCTGAAGTTATGTTGGCATCAGACAAAGCTTTTGGATTCCCCAGTGAGTTGGAATCTGTGAATTATTTTCTGGAGAAGGATAAATCTTGGCAGCATCACTTGATCTAAACTTTGAAAAGCATCATTGAAAGTACAATCACACAAGGTAAAGACACTTGTCCTTTAAAGGTTGTGGTGTGTTTCTAAGACAGAAAGAAAGAGACAGAGGAAGAGGACATGAAAATGTTATGAAGAAGATTTTTCAGAAAAAATAAACTTTTGATTTTGAGAAGTTTCAAAACATAACTTTCTTTTCCAGTCAAAATCATGAGAGACGCCACAAGGACCAAATGTTGCTAGAAGCTGCTTACAAAGGATGTTACATTTCGGACAAGAATCTTAAATATATCTTCCTCAAGCTGGGTTCCCAAAGGCCGTATTTAGGCACTTGTTTGCTTTGAAGAGTGCTGAGCAACCAGACTCTCAATATGATTTCTTGTAGGTGCCTGGCACCACAGCAAAGCAGACAGATGCCTAATTACAGCCTAGGGAGCTCCTCTTTAGGCAGCTTCTTTAGCAAGTCTTGGCCTTTAGCACTTCTTGCAGGTGAAAAATCTTATCCTTTTCTATTTTAGTTTGGAAACATTCACCCTTGCTTTTCCCACTTTTCGTCCCAAGATTCATATATACGTGTAACATGAAGTAAAGCATATTGCTTTTTTTTTTTCAAAAAAATATTATATATGCTGTAGTGAAATAATGTATACAGTATTAATATCAGTTATCATTAGGATTATATACACAAAGTATGGCAAAATATTTCAAGGCAAACATTCCTTTTCTCACAGAGATGATTACAGCTAAAGGAAATGACAAAATGAGCTTTCCCATATCTCAGCTTTCCCAGCCACCAATCTGGAGATGCATGCAGACATGACAAATTTAGGCTCTGTGACATCTAAGTCTTGGTACTGATTATCAGTGTGCCTGCTGATCTAACATTCAGTAAATACCAAGAGCACTGTTTTTTGTAGTACTAATTTTTTCCTGTTTTCAGGATGAAATAATTTTTCATAGGAAAAGAATGTTTTAGTTAATCTGATAATTTATTTTTAAACATTTGAACAATTAATTTGAAAAAATAGCTTAAAAATTACTAAGAGTGAAATATCGGAATATTTATATTAGAACAAGTTTGAACAAAAAATCTTTAAAATTTTATTTCTTTCCCTCCCTCCCCAACTCTCCACTAAGTTTGGCATGAATCTAGGAGGGGTTCCAGTGTGTGTGTGGGTTGCATTTGCCTTTACTTGCTCTAAAATAACAGAAACAGAAGTTAAAGAACTTGTTGATGTGGAAAGGCTAAATTTCTCCATCATGCCAGAGACTGTGAGATGACAGGTTAGGAAGAAACATTTGGTTAAGACAGCTTTAAATTTATCCTTATTATCCTTATGTTGATACATTTACTCAGATATGATGACTATGACATACAGATTTTCTAAGACAACAGGTAAACGCAGACCTCCAAAGTTTAACTCTTGTCAGTACCTCTGTCATTTTTGTATTCATTTGTATGCAAATATCCACAGAAATGTGTGGCAATGTTTACCACAATTTATGCTCAGTGAAAAACATTTTCACTTGCTTTAATGTTATTTTCCAATAATTTCAATGGATGTCCCCCATTTCTTGTATAACAACTAGGTATTTTTACCTATACCCTTTCCCCCTCATTAGCTACTGACTTTTTAGGCCATACCTCCACTTCAGCCACGTGTTTTGCATGATAAAGAAACCTAGCCTTTTTAATCTTTTCTCATATGGAAGTCATACTAGCCTTACTATTCTCCACATCCTGTTTTGAACTCTAATGCTCTCTTTCTGAGATGGGGCAAGTGCAATGTCACACAGCATTCAGGCTCTTGGTATACTAGAAATATACATAGTGGTGTAACTTGGGGCTTTTTGACTTCTCAGAAAACTAAGAGTTTTATGATAACCTAAGGTTTCTCCTGCTTGATAGCTTATTTAGAGTTCATCAGGGCTGCAAATGTGTGCACATATATATATAAAGAAAGATACATGGAACTGGGAATATCTACTACTTAGCATGTATTGACACGGTTTCCTGCCACTGTATTATTTAATTGCTCAGAACAGAATGCATCTTTACAGCCAGCTTGGTATGATCAGCTTTAACTTCACAATTAATCCCTTTCTCCAAGTTCAAAATATGTTTGTGTATTAGGCACCTTAAGTCTCAAACACAGGATCTGGGGCCCCATCGATAATGAATTTCCATTATAAAACCTAACCTTTTAATTATTTATCAGCCAACAAAAGACACCTCCAAATGATATTTTCCTGTTTTTCAGGAAACCCTGTCTTTCAGGGCTTTTTTAAATGACTAGGTAAATGACATCCACTGTATCATCTGTATCCATCACATAGAGTGAGAAATGACTTCCTGTTACAAAAAACCTATTGACTTTCATTTGCTGCATCATATTTATTCATGGGTCCTCTAATTAATTCTCTTTATTTCATAACTCTTACCAATTTTATTCTCATGGAAATCTGATATACTTGTTTATATTAACTAGGATTGCTCTGGAGCTCTTTTTTAAAGTTTTTGTCACGCTACTTTTCTTACCTTGGGTACTGAGGATGATACAAAGGAGATATTGCAAACCACAGTTAGCAGTTCAGCAGTTTCATATTCATGGGTGAATGACATCTGGCCCTGGCAATTTATTCCTATTCATTTTTTAAATTTGTTTTAAAACCTTTTTAGTGAGGTTTCATCTCAAGACAGTTTCTCTCCCCCCGCCCCATAATAAGAGGTTCCTTCTGCTGTGGAGCTCTTGATCTGTGACACAAGCTGCCTTGAGCTGTGACAAGTACATTATCTACACATGAAGTAGAGGTTTCTAACTCAGCAGAAGCTGGGAGCTGCTGTGTTTCTGGGGCCACCTATTTTGCAAAATCCTGACTTTTTTGTGGGTTGACCCTGGCCAGCAGGACTCAGGGCTGACTGAGCTGAAACAAAGCCTGCTATTCATGGTGGCATGGAGTAGGCAACCCCCAGTCAAGAAAACTGTGACTACCTGCTTTTCTCCTTCCCTTTTGTTTTCCTCACTGGCTAGGCAATACCAGGAGGAAAATTTTGTATGGTCCTCTTCCTCTTAGCTTGCCTGGCCTTAAAGTTGTGGAGGACCCAGCAGCACGGGTTCCTGAAGTTGCAGGCATATATGCTGAAATGGACTTGGGTGTTGAGCTGTTTGGGGTAGCTCACTAGAAGGAAGTCCTCCAAAGGATATTGTGGCCACAAATTATTCCCATCAGTGAGGTGCTGAGGCTTGCAGAAAAAAAAAATGATACTCCATTCGTAACTTTGAAAACTGGAGTTCATACTTGGGCTTGCTCCCAAGGACAAAAGAAATAAACAGCAAAAACTCCGAGCCCCTACCTTGCACAGAGATAATGCACACGTTTGTTCTAGTGAAAGCAGCTCATTTCACTTCTGTGAGAACTCAGGCAGAGAAGGAGCTGGTATTCTTTCCAGAACCATATAACTGCAAAGAAGACAAGCATGTGATCAGCAGCAAGATACCAACTTCCACCTTGTGTGGTGTCCAGTAGCATATTCTCACCCCACATATACCTGGATTGGCAAGGTCTAGCCTTTTATGCTGAATCTTTGCATATTCATCACCCCCATCAGAAAAACAGAATCCAAGCACTATTGCAGCAAATATTGTGAGAAATATAATACATTTCTTGCACAGCTGTGAGTAACCCTCTCCCCTTGTAGTAGGGAAAAATCAGGCTTTCATAACTGTTATGCACCTATGTTGCCAATATATGATCTTCTAACATGCAAAAAAGAGGCCAGGAAATGATTTAAAATGCCATAAACTTCCTCAGAACAGGTTTTCTGCTGATATGCCTTTCTCCCTGAAGTGCTCCCCATGCTCTTTCTGAAATATTCATTGCCCTAATGATTTCTTCAGGCAATGCTCCTGTACATAAAGATTAGTTCGTCCTATCAGGAAAGAAGCAATTCCAAGGGAACTGTTATGGGAGAAGCCCACAGGATTCAAAAAATGTATGCAGCAAATGTTTGCTTTTCTTCCTCTGCACCTAAGGAATTGTTATTAACCTTTACTTTTAGATGTGGAACTGTTACTGTTATTCATGTTATTTTACAATTAGAAAAGCAAATTTCTGTTTTCTTACTTTTCTAGAGCTGTTATACATCTCTTTTACCCATTATCTTCCTCATTTCACCCAGTTGTGTTGTGCTATTACAACACTGCAGGGCTAGATACACTAGAATTCACATGATCATCCATTCTCTAGACACTTCTGCAGCTCTCAAGACAATTAAGAAAATGTTTCATCTGTCACTTAAACTGAACCCTTTTCCCCCACAACATTTGCTTGCAAGCCCGCTGTGTTTCTAGGAAGTCATGCCTTAACTCCTGACACCTTTGATGCATGGTAGCTGCGTTGTAGCATAGCTTGCTAGAGGAGAGAATTTTCTGTAACTCCAGCAATGGAAACCTCAGAGTGAAAGCGTCCGGTCTTTGCACCCATGATGTTCTGCAAGGAGGCTTGATGCTGCAAGATGGTGAACCGTGGCAAGAGCACCATGTTCAGCTGAGCACCTTGAATACTGTTTCTACAGTTGAAACATTTCAGAAAAAGATAGCTCATACTCTATGTGCATCTCATTAGACTTCTGCACACTAAATTTACTGACATGTAAATAAATAAGTGACCTTTATTAAGATCTACTTCAAGCAATGATGTACTCAATCTTCCACTGCGCTGTGTTGTCTTGTAGTGTAAGGGGTGCCAAAGCTCATTTGTGGGATGAATCCCTGAGTGCGGTAGAAAGCGTGAAGAGTACCAGAATAACATTTAGTAAATGTTGGTCCAGGATGAATTTGAACTGGAAAATAGAGGTGAAGAGCACTATTATACTTACCCAGAAGAGAAAAAGTTGTGAGCTAAAGCAAATCCACAAACACCAGTACCAGATATCTTGCTCACAAGTGTTTCAGTGGTACAATCACAAATCCAGGAATTAATCCGCTCCATGCATTTCACAAATACTTCAAATAGCTTATGGTGAGAGGAATACAAGGCAGATCTCTAACTTCGGGAGCCAGCTCCTAAGCAGGCACATTTAAATATTTTTGTCTTCCATATGTTTACTGAAACAAGGGAATGGTTATTTACCTGTTCCCATCAGTTCTCCGGGTTAATGCTGTATCACTATTAATCTTCTGAGCATCTATTAAATAAACACAAATCACAGAAGTTCCATACAGCATCAAGGACCTCACTTAATATTTTAAATTATTTTCAATGAATAGAATTATGAAGAATAAATAAAAGCTAAATAACACTGATCTCATCTCAAGTGATGTCAGCATATACAAAATAAACTGAAAAGAGTAAGAATTAAAATAACAGGTAGGTATAAACCAGTAAGATAAAATAAATCTAATTTTGAGGTAGAAACTACTTTCGCACACCAAAAAAACATCCAAAACAACTAACACTCTCCTCCCCCCCCAACTCAACAGTTTAATTCCATTAAAGATTTAATTAATTAAAATCTCTCATTCACACTGAAAATACAGACACTAAATATTTGATCAATCTTCCTATTTAAAAAATTATACTGGCCACAAATAAATCAATTAATTTGAAAACGTATTTCACATTTTTCTCCTATTGTAGTATAAAGTTAATTTTAAAACATTAGTTTTAGAAGATGACAATAACTGAGATTACTGCCCTAGGTAAAAAAAAATAAAAAAAAAAAATTACAAAAACAAAGCAAACCAATACCTATAACCAACCCAAAAGAAAGAAAAAGATGTATCTTTTGTGTATTAAGAAGAGAAAAGAAAATTAGGTGAGGAAGTAGGCCATTATTTACCATAGATAGAAAAATCAGAAGTAGTGGTAAATAAACAGTCACCTGCCAATAGCAATCGTAAATGGGACAAAGCAAGAGGAGGTTTCCACTTGTAGAGAAAAAGTGATGGAAAGAATAGCAAGTTTAATACAGGGATGGAAAAAAACTAATTGTCATTAACATAATGGGACAACATGGTGCAGCAGTAGAATCTGTAACTTTTTAAAAAATTATGTGTGTTCACCTGATTGGAGTGGATGTTTTCAAGGAAACAGCTGAACAGTTTGTCCCTGCAAACAAGGGACCTTGGCTTGAGTCAAAGGTCTGAATCAATCTGAGCAAGTTTCAAAGGATTTAAAAAGTCAAGATTAAGTTTTGATGTTAGAAAAGGATTCTGATAAAGAGATTGCTGGGGGTAATAAACAAACATTCTCTTGATTCAAACCTTACACAAAAATAAAGACCAGTTCACTCAAGATTCTTTACCATCAACAACAGAATTTAATGTTAAAAATATAATTGATGCTAGTCGTGAGAAGTGGGTCTTATTAAAAGATACAGTCCTGTTATCTCTTTCTGGGCATGATTACATGCCTAGTTTATATGGCAATGCCATCAATGGAATATACCAGCATTTCTTAAAATCGTTTACCTTCTTTCTACTTTCATCTTGGCATGTTTTTTAACAAAAATCAACACTGCACAATAGATGAAATAAGAGTTGAATCACTGACAGATCTCTAAAAATAATATTTGCTTACAGGTTGTAAAGGCCTTATTAGTGAAGTCCAGTAGGGATCAATCTGTCATCCAAAATTATTCAGTAATTTTATCAGCAGTCTAGGTGATGCCTAGTGATGTCTGCGCATAGCATGAAGGTTACAGTATAGTAAGTAGCAATGAAAACAATTTTCTGCTACAGAAACGTGTGAATTGACTGGTTAGGATGTTGTCAAAGCAATACAGTGTATTAGTATGGTAAAGCACAAGGAAATGCACTTGGTAATAAAGAACAAAGATTGCAACCTGCAGGGTAGTAGAGTTTGATGCAGAATGCATCAATCACGGAAAGTCTATTGAGTCATTGCAAGGAGCAACTTGGACATGAGCTCTGGTGTCAATGATGCAGTTAAATGGATTAGTTGTTCCTTGGTTATATAAAATGGGAATACACATTATGCTAATTCGGAATTTCCTGGAAAACTGTAGCACATATGTATTGTTTGAGAATGGCCTAATGCATGCACAGCAAGTCCAGCACTATCTGGAAACTCCATAGTATACCGCTATTTGAGAGTGTGGCTTGTATCTTTGTGATCTATACACAGAATTCATATATTCTCAGAAAGCAGTGAGGTTACTCTGCATCTTTTATCCATCCACAACACGCTC
>Ga0181612_127201_pt1 | contig 11727 bp, 3 predicted proteins | sample HoacroProtozoa21_FD_119630 | JGI IMG/M metagenome (GOLD analysis project Ga0181612, IMG submission 119630) | Hoatzin crop microbial communities from Cojedes, Venezuel. Combined Assembly of Gp0051906, Gp0051904, Gp0051908 | reverse complement strand
TATAAAAGAAATTTTTAAAATTAAAAAAACACACAAAAAAGAATTTTTTTCTAGAAAAAGACAAAGCACCCAACTTTTTTCCCCCCCCCCCCCCCCCCCCCCAGTTCCTCACTACGGTAATAATGTCTGATGTTGCTCCAAGATTACTCCTTTGTGTGTTATTCAGAGTGTCTATAGATGGTCTTTCACAAATATCATCTGTACAGACTATATTTACATATATTTATGTTTTCCTAAACCAAATAATATTGTACTATTTGAGCTGATATTATCCTGTGAGTTTATCATCTAATGTTATCAGTTAGTTTATGTATATATTTAAAGAAGTATGTGTATATGTATTTTACTATGAAATATTCAACATAATTTGAAAAACAATGTCACTATTTTGTTAAGGGGGAAAATAAGATTACCTTGGTCAGAAGACAGGATCGGCATGAATCTAGAAGAAGATTAATCTTCAGATCCTAATACTGCCTGCGCTTACTGAGCTGAGAATCTGCGTAAACCCTGTTGAGCAAAGAAATGTTTTTAGACTTACACCTATTTTCATTGACTGTATCTGTGATGTGGGAAACACTAGAGAGAAAGCGTGCTTCATCATCTCTCTCCTCAAGCTGGCAGTTACGCTCTATTTTCCTTCCTCTAATGCTAAATACAAAGACTTGACTCCCTAGGGGAGATCTTAAAATTAGTGTTATTTTAGTGTGAGCAGCTGTTTAAAACAATACAGTCTTTTCTCTCCTCCCATTTTCAGAGGTGGGTATGTTAAATCGCATATTGTGGAACAAAATACAGTGGAGTCCAAACTTCAGAAAAATACCATCAGTTTCCTGCATGGTAATAAGTGACTAAGAACCCTGTTGTTTTCATTGTTAGTAAACTTTACAATTAGCCTCCAGCTCCTGCTGAATGGCAATGTATGACCTTTTCTTCCATAGGCTTTGCATCTTTTAAGCTTAAAACCAGACCAGTTTAATTCTTCCGCTGGTAATTGAAAAGGAATATACATGTGGGAGGGGAAAATACCCTCCAATATCAACTTTACACACTTTTCCACTAGTGGGCTTGGTTGTCAGGTTTGCAAGCACAACACTGTGTTTTTATAATTTGTTAAAATGCAATATCAAAACTATAGAGAAACAATTAAGGTGGTTTTGGTACAAATAGTGCCGTGTGTCCTAAAAGTAATTTACAGTATTTTCTGCATTGTTTTGAGTTACAATCAGTATGCATGATTCTTAGTTATTTACATTCTGAATCTCACTCTTGCATAAGGCATCAACTAAATTAACTGGATTTTTGTTAGAACAAGAAGTTCAAACTGAAATTATTAGAAGGATGAAGAGGAGTTATTGAATCAGGTGGTGGAGGTGGTTAGTGGGTGAAATATTAGTCAATAAAAATATAGATATCATGTGATGTATTTCCTATATGCTTACTGAAGAAACACAGATGCATAGAGAACCTGCTGTAAAGGCAGATAAGGAAAATAATTGGAATGTTACGTGTCTGATAGGCAACAGAACACTCTTTAGTCACAGAAGACAAATACCTGCTGTATAATGAACGGGCTCTCATCTGGCATGAAGAAATACAGGTGGAGGCTGCTAGTTGGCAGAGTGCATTCTCTGCTGTAATTTAAACAATAATTCCTGTTTACAAAAATTCCAGCAGATCTATTTTCTGCTGTAAAGTATGAGATTATGTTGTGCTACTAATGTTGGAGGGAAGTTTATGGGTTCTGTTGCCTGTATTTTGTTCAAAGACAGATTGAAAATATGGTCGCAGTTCTTATGAGTTCACAGTTGTCAAAGTATGTTAGATCTTCGGTGCAAGACATATTTGTTTATAATTGTAGTTCGTCTTGTTTTCCTGTTGCCAATTTTTGACTGTTTAATGTTTAAGCATCACAGCTATTAGTGATTCTCCGTTCTACTAAAGAAAAGAAATAAAATGGTTAAATAGATTTATGTAATCACCTTGTGCAAGATAAACTTACCAAAACATGTATTCCTAATGTTTTCTGACATGAGATGTTACTAAAATAAATACACGATTTATTAGCCCACCAAAAAACCCTGAGCAAACCCAAGCTCTCCTGCTTCCATTATTCAGAAGGCATAGTGTAAAAGTCCTCCGCAACCATTCATTGTTTCTTCAGAGTGGGTATACTGTATTCTTTAACTGGTTTAAGATTTATGCTGCTCTTTGTCAGTTGTATTTGAATCCATCTAAAAGGTCAGTGCATGCTCTAGGCACCTCAGCTCTGCTTATGCACTCAGCAAGACTGAGTTGTAAGAGTTTATAAAGATAGAATGTGGTATTATATAGATTTTAAAACATTTCAAACTGCATCTGTTTTCAGTATTTTAAAGTCTGTCTCATCCTTCTACTTTACCGAATGATCGTTTTGTGGAGTTAAACTCTGGAGGACTTTGTGTTGATGCTTTTTGAAGATCCTCAAAGTAACAATGTAACTTTTTTAAAAAAATTATTTTAATTACCCTGTTTAAATTGGTTAATTCTTCTCACCTCTCTGTTTTGGATTCCACTTTATTGTGTAACCTGTTTGCTATCCTCAAACTATGCTGTTGACCATAAGCTGAAGGAGCAGGTTGAGTCTGCTTAATTGGTTATCTGTGATATGTCAAATGACAGACTTGCTTTCATTTTGTATGAGGAAGACCAGGATTAGTGCTGCAAACATGATTTTAGTTGGCACTGAAATGGATTTGAAAAATGATTATGATTAGAGCTTTATCCTTTAAAGAAAGGTCATGCTATTTGAAACCTTTATTTATTGGTTGCCTGGCAACTGTTCATTCATGTTTCTGCTTATCATCATTCATTATAAGCATCTTTGCTGTACAGTAAGAGCAATTAAGTGGTAACAGTTTACTTCTGTGATGAATTTAAAATTGACATAAATTACAGAAATAGAAAATAATATTTCTGTAGTTTTACTTATTAACCGAAACTGTAGGTAAAATGTTTCTCTGCTTATTAACAGCTAGTTTATACCAGCTGAGGAATTACCTACACTTCAGCTGTGACCATAATGTTCCTAGCATACCTTTTGATGTAGTACAGCGCATAATTGACTTAGGGGCTTGTTCAGATGTTTTTGTCATGTTTAAAAACTCCTGTTAATTTCAAGAGCAAGGATTCAGGGTGCAAAGAAACTTGTCCCCTGTTAATTTCAGTATTTAGCGTTAGGCAATCCAATCTCAAGTGCTGAGGCTTGAACCCGGTATTGGGAAAGAGGTTTAAAATTCTGGGATTAAAACTGCTGTGACAGGAGATGTGCAGCTGAAGCAATGAATCACAATAGCTCTGTAGAACGTTAAAATTACTTGATGCTTTCTCTCTGTAGAACAATAGCAGTTTTTATGACACTGTGAGAAAACATTCATAAAACATATTATTTGACAATTTTTTTGTGACTGTGGATGAAAATATTTGCTTCTTGTATTAATTCGTTATGGATCATATTGTGATTGACCCTTGCGTGGAATAGCAGTGCAGAATGGGACAGTTGTGTATTCGTGCAAGATGTCTCTGTACATTGGGAGGAATAATGGAACAGATTCCTTATGGCTGCACCTTAAAAGAGCATCTGTCACTGTAGGGCCAGGATGGAAGTAGATTTGTCTCTCTGCTGCTACCTCTTGGTAGCAGTGGCTTTGCCTCTCTAACAGATGGCTCGGAGATTGGGGAAAGAATGTCTCTCCAGGACTGATGCCTTCCCCCTTGAGCTTCTGGTTGTATTAACTCTCCAGTACTCTTCGTACCAGGCCGTGATTATGGGGGACAAAGTAACTGCTGTCAGACGAATCCATATCGATTTTCATCAGCTTTTCCCAGTCACATGGCATGTCTGTAATACATGAATGAATGAATGAACTGAATCATAGAATCATAGAAAAATGAAGGTTGGAAAAGACCTCTAAGGTCGTCAAGTCCAACCATCACCCCAACACCATCATGCCTGATAAACCATGTGCTGAACGAACTGGTTTGACGGTTGTAGAGATAATTTGAAAAGTAATGCTAACCTCAGAAAATCTGATCTTTATAATGTTTTTTGTCATGATCTTGTAGAGAAACAGTTGTTTTATTTCATTGGTCCTGTTCATTTTTGCTGACATGTAATCACATCTCCACTTACAAGTATGAAATACAGGTTGGTGAGGGGGAGGCGTACCTTTTCGAGAAAATTACCAGCTGAAAGGCAGACAGAAAATTATCAATTTCTTTAAAACATAGATAGCAAACCAGGAAAGCAAGCATCCCTTTCAATAGGAAGGAACATACTTCCTTTAAATGTATTGGTGGATATTTACAAAGTGTACCAAAGAGGATATTGCTTCCTTCTTGTTCTGTATCCGGATCTGAAGGTGATGATCCTGTTATATTTTTCTTTCTTACCTCAGATGTTGGTTGTGTGATGCTCTTCTAGGAAATCGTTTTGATCCACTGTCTTTGGTGAGAAATTGACAGATTGTGTTTGTCTACATGTTGTGGTTTACATGCTGTACAGAATAGTAAGAATACATTTAATTGCAAGTAAAATAAATGATCTGTCTTCCACACAATAAAATCTACTATTATTACTCAAAGTAATAGTATTATATTGCTAACTGTACAGCATGATTTTGGTCTTGCAAGTGAGGCTTTTTTTTCATCTCATTGCTTCTGTGTATTTAAAAAAATAAATCCCCCCCCACAACCCAAGACTGTGGTCCATTTTACAGTTTTCCTTATTGATTATGAAGTGATGGATTCTGATACCTCTGTCCTTTGTTACTCATACCTGGAATGTCAGCTTTGGAAAGGTCTTTTTTATCTCTTTCTCTGTTGCATGTATTTTTAAACATGTAGGAAAAAGGAGGTGATGTGAGTAAGTGACTGAGGCACTGTGCTGATGGGCTGGAGATCTGGGTTGTGTGCCCAGTTCCATCATGAGTCTTCATATCAATCACATAGCTTATCCATCTTTGTAACCTAGCTTGCACAAATGTGAATTGGGCTAATTCAAGAGTATTTGCTGCTTTTTCCAATACACGTCAAGAACAATAGAGGTGATGTAAAAGAGGAAGGAATACATCTTCATCATTTATTTGTCTCATGACTGTTTCACTTTTTTTCATAAAGAGTGGTAGAGGGTTATCATAAAATGTAAATACAGCATTTTAATTTGATCATCTGTGTAATCATTCAAGTAGTGAATATGTTCAGGAGATGAGTACTGGAGCAGAAAAGATGAAAAACATGTCTGTAACACTTCAAACCCTGGTGGCTTGTTTAGTTTAGTTTAGTTTTTTTTAAAATGTAGGTGCCAAAACTTGATAGAGAACATTGTCAGTAGAATTATGTGAAGGGTGTGATTAGATGAATGAATATAGAGAACATCACATTCTCTTTCAGAATGAAAGTTTGAATAAGATGATTTTTGTTAGCCAAATATAAAAACAAATAGTTTGCTTCAAAATATATTTAAATAAATGTAAAAGTCTTAACAAACAAATTGAATTTTGGATCAGACTGTAAATATTATGCAATTGTTCCACAAACATTCATATTGCCCTATCATCACAGTACCTAAGCTTCTCCTTTTTTGTTTGCGTATCTGTGGATTTTTATGAAATACACTAAAAGGTTGGCCTTTCACTGCCCCAGGTATTAATGTTTTTTATTAGACACCACTAACAGGCAGACACGCTGCTCACATACTCCTGGATGTTAAAAACTTAATGGTGGGAGGATGAGGCGCAGGGGAAATAAGAGATTTGCTACGCGGGCATGTTAAGTATGACAGAAGTGGAAAGTGCATCTTGTTCTTCAGGGTTCCTGAACCATGAGTTCATCTTATGACTTTCCTTTCTTCTTTCAGCTTTGCTCCTTGATTTTCTTTTCTTTGATTCTTTTTTCTTATCTCCTGTTTTCACCTTTTTATTTCTTCTTTTTTTTTGTCTTTTCCCTCAGCTTGTCTTCCTACAAACCATTGCTTGCAGCCAAGGAAAATCATTGATCATTATTGAACCACAGAATCAGAGATATTGCAGATAGGAAAGACATACCAAGAGCCAGTTTCTCTACCCTTGAAGGATTGCTAACTATTGTATATTTGTTGGAGTTTTGTCAAGTCGAGTTTTAAAATCCACAGCGGCGAGACTTCCAAAATTGGAATTGAAAAAAAATTGGTAAAAGTACAGTGGGGAAAACTACAGTGGAAGAATTCTTTTCAATAGACTTTTCCTTTGGCTACTGGCAAAAGTTTGAAGTTGGCTCAGGTTAGGCAATTTCTGAGAGAAAGTGATGTCTGTTCTATAATCCAGGATGACAGCAGCTGTTTATGAGCATAGATGGCATGCACTGGTTGGTAATTCAGTGTATTTGTTTGACTTTACAGAATGAAAAATACAGGAGGGGCAGAGAGAAATGAAGGATTGATTTAAATTTTCATTCCATTTGAAGTCCTTAGCGCAGTTGGAAGGGACTAACGCTGCCTGATTTTGAAAGACAAGTAGATATGTATGGATTGCTGACACGGTCTCAGGAGGGCTTGACTAGTTTATGATGATTTTCATAAAGCACTATGCCTTGTTGTATTTAAGTATTACTGCCTGGTGAATAAAAATGGATATTAGTAGGAGTGTTACGGATATCTAGGTATTATACTTTGTTAAAAAAAAAAATATTTTTTTGGAATTTCACATATTACATCATTAGTGTGGTCACAAATACAGACTTAAAGATGTTCATGACACTGACATGTATGAGCTATCATAATGTCTATTGCAAATTATGTAACTCTTGGGAAACAAGGATCTTAAGATATTTTATGTGGGAAGGTTGAGTTTGTTTGCTGATATACATCCTGATGAGATTTGTGCAGGATGATTTACATGTGATGTATTTTCCAGCAAGTGTGCAAGCTGCGGGGTTGGATTGGGAAAAGGATTAAGTTTGAGAGAACAGTACTTAAATTTAGGTGCTCAAATGTGCTGTACATGTTTCCTATATATTAATAACAGTCTGCTTGGTGAAGTCAATGAAACAGACAGACTAATTCAGCTAACCAACCAGTTAATATCTGTATGAGAGTGAGCTGAATCTTTTTTCCGGACTCTGCGGTTAGTAATGACTAGCGTGATTCAGTTGCTTACGTGTAGGCATCCAGCACCATTTAAGGTGCTCTTGGCTGAGATATGCACAAGGCTGGCAGGAATAACCTGGGACCTATGAAAGCCTCATCTTTTCAGGCTGGCAACAGAAAGCCAGACTGTGTGTCCTAAGTCATCTTGGAGGACACTAGACACTTCTGTTTAGGTAACTGCATCCTGTTCCCAATTTTAAGTGATGGTGGAGGGTGTCGAAACACACAAATCTATGGGGCTCCCCCAAGCAGACACTGGCATTCAGATGTTGTCATTTGGGGTTAAATTGCTTTCCTCTGCAGGGGGAATTCATTACGCTCATCTGGGTACCCGGTGCTGTTTAGGCTCTGTGGTCTATCTTGCTTGGCCTCTAGATAATGTTCCAGGAAAACATGGGCTTCCTAAAGGTCTGATGAGATGTCTGTCATCCCTTGAGTAATGTAGATCATCTCAGATCACACCAGATGCCTGTACTTCTGACAAAACCAAGAGAACTCCATTTTTACAGTACTACAGTTTTTACTGTGTCACTGTGGTGCCCTGCACATTGTTAAATACTTTTATCCCTTAGCGCAAGAGGCTAACACTTTCTTACATCTTTAGATCTCAAGTATTTTAAATATTTAGTTAGGGCTATAAAGAACACAACATTTGTTCACTGACAACAAGGCGGTTTTGCCTTCAACCTTAAGACCAGACCTGGGTCTGTTTAAATCCGTGTGAAAGATATTGCCTAACTTACAGTGAATACTTCTGGCACGTTTTATAAACTTAGCGATTCTGACTGTTACATGGCGCCTTATCATAGATGATTTTAAAGGCTGTCTTTCCTTTGTAATCATACAAACCTCTAAACAGCTATTTGTTGCTCTTCAAAGGAGAGAACAGAGTGCTAAGCATTTTTATAAAAAGTAAGTAATTAGACAATATATTTTAGAAGAATAAGCTCGCTAAATGTCTATTGTCTGATAGACAATCCCCAAGAAGATAAAAATGAAAATGAGATTTGAATAATTTCTTTGGGTAAGAGCCCTAGGCCCTCAGGAATAATTAGCTATATTTTCAAGTACTTTTGTTATGTAAACTAACATGTGGATTAATTCAACAGAAATTTACATTTCTGTGTTAATACCAGAATTTAGATCTCAATGTAGGCAGGTATGTAATTTCATTGATTTTATTTACACTGCTTGCTTGAGGTCTTCAGAGCTGTGAAATTAACTGGGTCAGAATAAGAGTGCTATTGGCCAGCTTATGTTTATGTGTTTGCTTATATACTTATTTATAAGTCCAAAATTTGAAATACCTGAGTATGCTACCTGGTGTACTATTTAAATGAGTTTTCTGCTATCAGATAATTATAGAGAGACTAGATCTGTTGTTGGTTTTTAGGTCTGCATTTGGGAAGGAAGAGTGATATATCTGCAATCTTTTATTCCAGAAGAGCTTCCTTTGTAATATTTAGCTCTACTCTATTGTTTTGCACTGACAGGCTCATTTAGAGAAAAACCAGTATTTTAGTTCTTTTGTGAATAATCCCATCATTTTTCCTGGATGCCAAGAGAATTCACTTTTTGTCCCAGCAGTCAGATAAAGATAGAGTCATTGTTCTTCATAGATTAATTGCTTAGATGCCTTTTCCGCTGAGATATTAGAGAATTTTTCTCTACATGCAAGATCTTTCTGAGGAGGTGATGTCAATTTAATTTGGACCGAAAGATTTGTATTCTATGGAAATGTGTTCTTTCTTCAGCTTTGCTCAGAAGAAGGATTCCGTTTCATTAGAAGTTGTTTTTTTTTTTGAATATCTTTATGAATATTCCCTTCCTTCTCTAAATTTTCAGCAGCAAAGGAAATGATTCCTAAGGTGAAACTAAGCTAAATGTTAGAACAATATGTTCTGTGATTTTTTTTTTTTTTATAGATATGAGTGACTAAGGACAGGAGAGCGTACAGCAACTATAGCCTTTCTCATGTTACAACTCTAATACAGCAGAGAAATTTATCATGCCTATTAGCTTTAGCATGATAGCGAGAAAAGGACAGAGTGGGACTTTTAGCTTTAAATGTCCTACAATGCAAGGGTTTTGTAGTTGTTAACTTGTTTTTACAAATGAAATAGCTACATGTGTAGTTGAAAATTGTGTAATGGTGTTTGGTAAAGTATCTAATAAAAAAAAATAAAATTGGTTATTTTTTTTCCCTTGGAACAAAGAATTCACAGAGCTGTTTAAAGAAGTCAACATCCTTCAGATTTATATAGAAATTGAGAGTATAAATACACTTTACTGTATGCTTTCTTTTTTTGGAGCTCATACACTACTCATGTTTCAGTGATAAGAAGAAACTATTTAGAAGAAGAAGGGAATCCACCCGTATTTCATCTATTTGCTTTCACATAACTGTTGTTTGTATACTTATGTACTTACTATCCTAATAAGATATGTGTGTCTAGTAGTCTTGTCTGGAAAACTTCAATGAGATTCTTCATGGAATTGGTCAGATTGTGCCATTAATTTCATTGGGTCCAAGGTTTTGCTTCAAGCTGTTTCAAAAGCACTGAATTGCCAAACATTTTAACTGAGAATATTAAGATTATGGATATATTTAATACATAAGATAAACATTGGTATGGAAATCCATAGGCTTAACCTGTACATAAGGGATAAAATTGGTACAAAAAGAAGTGGAGATAAACTTTGTTTCAACTATAAGATTCAGTTTATGCACAGACAGTGTAAAATCATTACAGGAGTGCTAGTCTTGAACCACTTTCCAGAAAGAATAGTAGGAGAGGTGATGTAGGGAAGAAAAAGTTAACTTCTTTTGCGATGGGATCATACTATTTAATGAAATGGCTTACATGGTATAACTTCTCTCATCAGAAATAAAAGACTGGATTCCTTCCTTGTCCTATACCCTCAGTCTAACAGTAATTTTCCTCATTCAGAAAGGCCGATGGCTCTACTGACAGCCATTGACTGTAGTGTTTATTCTTCTGCATTAGTCTGTCTACCTTAAGAACTCTATAGCTATTGCATTAGACCAAAAATGTGGACTATATTGCATCAATTGAGTTCTCTGCTTCATTGCTTTTTGTCACTTACTCTATTAAGACACCGTGTACAAAAGTCTCTTTTTCCAATAACATTTAATTCAATACTGACAATTGTGAATAAGGCCTGTGGTATCATCCAGACTGGTTTGAAAATCATAAAAGAGCTTTTGGAATATTTTTGGTTGTCTTCCACTTCTTGAGCTCACATTTTTTTTTTTTCCTGAAATAAGAATAAGAAATTCACCATTAAAGAAGAAACTGAATACTTTCATTACATCCAGCAAGCCAAGTCTTCATGAATCGTACCAAAGCTTTAAGATGAATCCTGTCTAGCACTAGCCACAGTGCTCACTTGATATCTCTTTTCAGTTTTGATTGTCTTCAAAATTGTATTTACTGCTATTTTTGCTGCTGTTAAAACTTGCCACTTCAAAAGGTCAAAGTACTTCTAGCCTCTGACAAACACTGTTTTTCACTCTGTGATGACTACTAACATTATACAGTTTGCATAACACCATTAAACTGTTTAACAGTGGCTAACTGGCTGGCCTTGTGCATCCCTATTTGCTTGACCATGGGAGAAGCTGAAGTTTGGTTCTAGAAGTTAGCTAGTGATTGTTTGCAGCACCAAGGAGTAGGTAGTTTTCCAGAAATTTAGCTTTTATTTTTACAGGAACTATGATTTCTCTGATAGGAGAAAAGCACAGATTTTACTGCTTTTAAACTAGGTTTGTGATTTTGTACTCTTGACTTGGTATTGTGTAGCATCTGTGAGAGACAGAGTTGTAGTGAGGTAGGACCATTGTCCTAGAGGTTCAAGATTAGACCTCCAAAAGCAGTATATTAAAATACCAGTATCAGTGGTGACATGTACTTCTAGTCATAAACTAACAATAATTTTTGAACTAAGGAGGTTAATTTAGATAATAGTATTTATATAATATAAATGAATTTTTTGATGAATATTTAGATAATATAAATCCTCCCTCCTCCTATATAATCAGATGTCTTTTCTCTTTCTTATTATATTCTTGTATTTTCTTGGTTTATTTTGTTTTACTTTGATTGAGATACATGAAATTTAAGAAGACAGGACTACTTAGTAGCTGACGGCTTAGATAATATTTTCATGAGAAAAATGCCAGTGATTGATACATATTCAATGGATATTGATTGGAGAGGGGACGACATGACATGATACAGTTGACTGCTGAACAATATAAATTTAAACTTCAGAATTCACATAGTGATTCACGTCATGCACGAGTGAGGAGTTGAAAATCAGGGAAATGAGGGGCCTTTGGAAGACTTGGCAACAGGGATTCTGCTTGTTCAAGAAGGCAAATAGGGAGTTCAACATTATTTTAACCATGTATGTCTATAAAGTGGGGTATTTTAAATCAGCCACCATAGAGGAGGGCCACAAAAATTATCAGAGGGATGGAACACCTTTCCTATGAGGAAAGACCGAGAGAGTTGGGGCTGTTCAGCCTGGAGAAGAGAAGG
>Ga0181612_162775_pt1 | contig 11728 bp, 7 predicted proteins | sample HoacroProtozoa21_FD_119630 | JGI IMG/M metagenome (GOLD analysis project Ga0181612, IMG submission 119630) | Hoatzin crop microbial communities from Cojedes, Venezuel. Combined Assembly of Gp0051906, Gp0051904, Gp0051908 | reverse complement strand
CGCCCTGGAAGAGCAGGAAGAAGCGCTCAAAGATCATGAGACCCCGGTCCTTAAAAAGAGACTGATCTCGTCGGTGATCGTCCTTCTTGTCCTGATGTATTTCTCCATGGGACATATGATGCTGGGACTGCCGATCCCGTCGATCTTTCACAACCCGGTAAGTCTGGCGATCCTGGAGATGCTGCTGGCCATTGTGGTCATAATCATCAACAAGAAGTTTTTCGTCAGCGGATTCAGATCCTTGTTCAAGGGAGCCCCGAACATGGATACCCTGGTGGCACTGGGTTCGGCGGCCTCCTTCGGATACAGTCTGGTGGTGCTCTTTGCCATGGCCGATGCCATGTACAAAGGCAATTCGGAACTGGTCTCGCAGTATGCCGGAGATCTCTACTTTGAGTCGGCGGCGATGATCCCGACACTGATCACCGTCGGAAAGCTTCTGGAAGCCATGAGCAAGGGACGGACCACAGATGCCCTCAAGAGCCTGATGAAGCTGGCTCCAAAGACCGCGGTGGTGGAACGGAACGGTCAGGAGCTGGAAGTGGATATCGACGAGGTGAACACCGGAGATATCTTTGTGGTACGCCCAGGAGAGAATGTGCCGGTGGACGGCGTCGTTGTAGAGGGAACCAGTGCCGTCAACGAGTCGGCTCTGACCGGAGAGAGCATCCCAGTGGACAAGCAGCAGGGGGATACGGTCTCCGCCGCCACGACCAACCAGTCCGGATTCCTGCGGTGCCGGGCTACCCGTGTCGGGGAGGATACGACCCTCTCACAGATCATTAAGATGGTCAGCGATGCCGCCGCGACCAAAGCGCCCATCGCACGCATTGCCGACAAGGTGTCCGGGATCTTCGTGCCGACGGTCATCGGTCTTGCGACCGTGACGCTGGTCATCTGGCTGCTGCTGGGCAAAGACTTCAGCTTCTCCATTGCACGGGCGATCTCCGTGCTAGTCATCAGCTGCCCCTGCGCACTGGGCCTTGCCACTCCGGTGGCAATCATGGTGGGCAGCGGCGTCGGAGCCAAGGCGGGTATCCTGTACAAGACGGCAGCGTCTCTGGAGGCGGCCGGGAAGATCGATACCATCGCACTGGACAAGACCGGTACCATCACCAGCGGGGAGCCGAAAGTCACGGACCTGATTGCGGCGCAGGGAGTTTCCGAAGAAGATCTTCTGCAGACCGCCGCGGCGCTGGAAAGGAAAAGCGAGCATCCGCTGGCCAAGGCCGTGCTGAGCTATGCCGAGGAAAAGGGCGGAGCGATCGGCGAAGTCAGCGCCTTTTCGGCACTGCCCGGAAACGGACTGACGGCGGAACTCGACGGAAGAAAGCTGACGGGCGGCAATCTCAAGCTGATGGAAAAGACCCTTACGGTAAACGAGACTCTTCGCCAGCAAGGGGAGAAACTCGCGGAAGAGGGCAAGACTCCGCTGTATTTTGCAAGAGACGATCAGGTGCTTGGCATCATAGCCGTTGCCGATGTAATAAGACAGGAGAGTCCCGAGGCGATCCGGCAGCTGCAGAACATGGGCATCGAAGTCGTCATGCTCACCGGAGACAACGAGAGGACGGCAAAGGCCATCGGACAGAAGGCCGGAGTGAGCCATGTGGTGGCCGGTGTGCTTCCGGACGGCAAGGAAAGCGTCATCCGGACGCTGCAGAAAGCCGGGAAGACCGCCATGGTGGGTGACGGCATCAACGATGCACCGGCTCTGACAAGAGCCGATGTGGGAATCGCCATAGGAGCCGGCACGGACGTGGCCATCGATTCGGCGGACATCGTTCTGATGAACAGCAAGCTCAGCGACGTACCGGCGGCCATCCGCCTGAGCCGGGCTACGATCCGGAATATACACGAAAACCTGTTCTGGGCATTTTTCTATAACGTCATATGCATTCCGCTGGCGGCCGGCTGCTTTATCTCTCTGCTGGGCTGGAAACTCAACCCCATGGTGGGAGCCGCGGCCATGAGCATCTCCAGCTTCACCGTCTGCATGAATGCGCTGAGACTGAACCTGTTTAAACTGCATGACGCTTCCGGTGACCGGAAGCGCCGCAGCAGACATAAGGAAGGACAGCCGACACTGGATGAGGTGCTGGCTGAGATCACCGAAAACAACAAACATAAGGAGGAAAATACAATGACAAAGACCATGAAGATCGAGGGAATGATGTGCACACACTGCGAAGCCACCGTAAAGAAGGCTCTGGAGGCTCTGGACGGAGTGACCGGCGCCGAAGTCAGCCACGAAAAGGGGACCGCCGTGGTTTCCATGGATGCTCCGGTGGATGATGCCGTTCTCACGAAAGCGGTAGAGGACAAGGATTATACGGTTTTAGGAGTAGAAGAAAATATCTAAGTTTTGCACGAAAATGACACGGATGAGAACAGACGGACTCTGGATTCCCAGAGCCCGTCTGTTTTTAATTGTTTTTAGGAGAAGATAACTTTTTCATAGATGTCATTAAGAATGCAGATGTCAGAAGTGATCGTTACATTGCAGATCCCTTTAGGAACTACGGCAAAGAATAAGTATCCCGTTCCGGTGGCTGTTGCCCACCCGCTAAGACCGTTTTCGTAGAATTTCAAGGATACGGTGTTACTTTCCTGCTGTATCGAGACTGGATAGCACTGATAATAGGATCCATATTTACTTGCAGTTTCTATAATGATTACATTGTTATCCTTAAATATATTTTTACCAAGCATTTCGTAGGTAGTATCAGTGCTTTCATCCGTCTGATTTCTGCCGAGTGCCTGTTTGGCAATTTTCTCATAGTCGCTATAATTTTTAACGATTTTATAATTGAATTTGGAATCATCACTGTTTTCTAGAAACAATGATGAATCACCATCTGCATACGTATCGATCTCGTACTGGATATGAGGAGTATCTTTGTATTCCAGCGAGGGATGCGTTACAGCATCGGCAAATAGAGCAAGAATTCCAGCGGCATTATAGCGGTCTACTTGCTTTAAGGGTTCCATGAAAGGGAACTCATTCATTGAAAATAATTCACTAAAATCAAAAACACTAAAAAAGGAGCCGTCTTTGATAGCATTATAGGCCCAGAGTGAAAAGCTGTTTTTGTAATCATTTAAGTCCAGATCCGAATGGAAAACTTCCGCGACAGGAGAATTCAGATTTTCTATATAGGAAGACAATATAACGGCTGCCATTTCATAGGACAAGCCACCATTGGGACGAAATGTTCCGTCAGGATATCCGGAAATCAGATTGTTCTTATAGGCCCACATAACATATTTGTGATAATAGGCATTCGGGGATATGTCGATATAAGGAGAATTGATCAGATTCAGATCTGAAATGGAGCAATCGTTATCGTATTCATAAATTTTTCCAAGAACAGAAACAAACTGTGCCCTAGTCATGAGCCTGTCGGGAGAAAAAGTAGTTTTCGAAGTTCCGAATATGAGATCTCTGCTGTAGAGATAATTCACAAAGTCATTAAGAAAATAGTACTTTTCATCAATATCCTTAAACGGATAAGAATCAAAAGAGTAATCTTCGGCATATACAATGGGTTGAGAGATTAGCAGGAGAACCCCAACTGCAGCTATGAATATTTTTATATAGTTTTTTTTATTACTCAATAAATTCAACATTTACTTCTTCCTCAGTTTCTATTAAATTAGTAATGTAATATTCGACAGCAGTACCAGAGCAGAACATTTGATTCATTATCAATCGTTGCAGAATCAGTCTCTCTATATATATGACGCCAAACCTTTTGGGAATATTACCAACAATCAAAAATTTTTCATGAATAAAAAAAGGATCTCTTTCTCATTGAGAAAGAGATCCTTTGCTGGGTTTTATTGACTGGTTAATTATTTACTGAAGCAGACTGCTCAGCATGCCCATGACGCCGCTTGCTGCGGAAGAGGCCTGAGTGGTCTGGGTCTGTGCTCCGGTCAGCTGAGTCAGCAGGGAAGACAGATCGTCTTTTTTGCCGACCAGGCTGGACAGCGTGTTGACGCTGGAGCTGTTGCCCAGCAGAGAGCTGAGCAGGTTAGTGCCGTTGGAGGCTCCGCTGGTGGCGCTCAGCAGTTTCTTTACCAGATATACGCCGCCGTACATTGTCAGCAGCTTGGACAGACCGCCCATGGCGCTGGTGTTGGAGCCTCCGGCAAGAAGGCTCATCAGGCCGCGGGTCTGATCGGCATCTTCCAGAAGAAGGGAGGTGCCTTTGGTGAGGTTGGCAAGTTCCTGCTCGCCCAGTCCGTCACCGACGATGTTCTTTACGGCTGCCTGAGGATCGCTCTGGACCTTTTCCACCAGAGAGGAATCCTGTGAGAGTGCCTGTAGTACTTTGGTTACTGCGTCTTGAACTTCCATGTTATTTCCTTTCTGCAGCGCTTTGCGCGCCGGCTTTTGAATTCCGCATCCGTCTTCAGGGGGAAGCGTGCGGTGCTTGGATAAACATTTTTACATATATGATATTACTATATCACGGAAATGTATAAATTAACAATATATTTCCTTATTTTTAATAAGTAATTAACAACCATCTTACCAGGCTTCGGAATCGTCGAAGTCCAGAAGCGTCGGATCCAGAGGTTCTTCGCCCAGAACCGAGGACATGTAGGTGCTGACCTGGTTGCGCATGTCCCGGCGGGAGATGGTGCGGCAGTCCATCAGATCCTGCTGGACCCAGATGAAGTGGATGTTTCGTTCCCGGGCCTGCTCATCAAAGATGCCCTGCAGGCCGTCCATGCCCTTGCAGGAAATCTGATCGTACATGATGATGGTATCCACATGATATTCCTCGGCTACATCCCACATCTCGTCCACCGCATTGCGGTAGCCGCCTTTCGTATGCTTGCGCATGGTGGTGCGCTGGAAGGTCTTGGCCAGACCCTGCAGGGCTTCCAGCTGCGAGTCGGTGGAAATAATCTGCTGGGAGATGTGGGTCTCCATGTCCATGACGGAGACGATGCCCCAGCAGTTCTGCAGCCAGTTGGAAAAGCTGGTGTAGTAATTGGCGGGACAGGACCAGACCAGCGCCTTGTGGCGCATCTCGGGTGCGCAGGGAAGGCGTTTCTCATAGCCGCGCATCATCAGTTTCCTTACTTTGTCGTCGGCCTTGTTGAAGCGTTTGTCCATGCCGCCGGACAGGTGGAAGGTGTACATGCGGTAGAGCCACGGAGTAGGCCCGGTGACCTGAGGGTAGGGAGTGCTGTTGATCTGCCACAGGTCCAGATGGAACCGGGTCACGTCGTTGTAGGTCTCCATGCCCCGGTAGAAGGCTTCCCAGTCGAACGTTTCGCCCGTCTGCTCTTCAATAAACCGGATGCAGCCCAGGATCTCCTCCACGGCATATTCCTGAGAGTCCACGTCGTCGTTGTAGCGCAGGGGGACTCCTAGCTCATAGGTCGGCAGATTGAAGTACCGGTCCTGGTAAATAGAGGTCATGATGCTGCCGTCGCAGGGCATGTTGCAGGAGATAAAGCATTTTCCGAAAATGGGGAAATCTCCCGTAATGGCCACGCCCGCCTCCGCCGAGGGAAGAGGGCAGACATCGCCGGGTACGCCGTAGCTTTCGATGGCGTCAAGATATACGGGCGGAAGCTGCTGGTTGATCATGGAGGCGAGGAATATGGGCATGGTCTGCACCGGGATCCCGATCAGATTCGGAAATCCGGACATGATCTCGGTGGGCACTAGCTCGTCCATGCAGACGATCCGGTCGGACAGGCTCTTCTTTCCGCCGATGTTCTGGTCGGCGTTGAAGGTGTCCAGCAGGATGTCGATGCTGTGCTTGACGATGATGTCGTAGAGAAGATGGCCGCTTCGCAGCTGTATGCCGCGGTTTCCCTCCAGCTGACGGTCCACGAATGCGGGTACGGTCAGGTAGGTGAACATCCACCGGTAGCGGAGCAGTCCCTTGACCACCTGCAGCGGAGAGCGCATCACGAAGGCGATCATGTCCTTCCAGGTGACGAGCCACCAGCCGAAGTCGTAGAGTGTATCCCGGACTCCGCGCCATTCGCGGTGCATCCGGATGCCTTTTTTATCCAGATAGGTCTCGCCGAGACCTTCGTTTTTCAGTCGATCGAACATCTCTCAGCCCTCCTTTTCCTGATGGATCTGCTTGATCTCCAGACTCTCCACAAAGGCCTGAACGCGGGTGCGGAGCTGACCGGAGGCGCTGCCGGTGTATTCCCGGTCCACGGTCACCGAGGGGATCCCGAATTCTTCGGTCATGATATGGGAGACCAGCGGGCGTTCATAGCCCCAGTACTCACAGAACTTCAGGGCTTCGTACAGTACGCCCTGAGCGTGGTAGTCCCGGACAAGGTCCGCCACGAACTGACGGCGGTCCAGGACCTTTTCCTTGGCCATGTACCGCGGACACTGGCTCGTCTGCTGATAGAACCGGCAGACTTGGGTCAGCGCGGGCTCGTCGTCCGTCAGCACGATCTCCTGCCGTCCGGGCAATGAACCGAAGCAGAAGCGGTCGGCCACCACCAGCGCGCCGGATTCTTCCACCGTTTTGGTAAAGTCCGGATCGTCGATCTCCGAACCCACCACCACGATCCGGGCCCGGTGCTGCTTGACAGGATCGGGTTTTCTCTTTTTAAGCTCCTCGAGGGTCTCTTCCAGATAAGGGAGGATCTGCTTTTTGGGGCAGCAGAAGGAGACCAGACACAGGATATGATATTCGTAGCCCGTGATGACGGGGTTGTCTTCCTTGCGCAGCTCGCCGATCTCCGTGAGGACCCGGCAGACCTTGTTGTGTTCTTCCACCGCCCTGCGGATGGAGGCATCGGAGATGTCCGTGCCGTAGTGCTCATGCAGCGGCTCGAGCACCTTCTTGGTGATCTGGTTTTCGTAGTGCTTGAGTCCGTGGGGCGTGATCTTGAACGGCACGTCGACAAACGAGACGAAAAAGTCCGGGGAATCCACCAGATGCAACAGTTCGAAATGTTCCAGGGCCCGGTTCATCTCCGAGCAGGTCTCGCTGCCGGCGATGGCGGACAGAAACTGATAGCCGCCTTCCATGCCGCGCTCCACCAGGGCTTTGGAATAGCCGCACAGGTAGTTCGTCAGATAGAAGGTGGAGATGTCCATGGACCCGGTCCGGGGAGCTCTCAGACGCACCGAGAAGCAGTTGCCCAGGTTCAGAAGGACTTCCGGCATGTGATAGCAGGTATAGCCTACGGCGTGATCTCCGTCGGCCACACGCTGCATCACGAGAGGATTGGCCGCTTCCTGCAGCAGATCCTCAAAATAGATGAGATGCTTCAGATCTTTCATAAAAATATTTCTCCCACACTCTCTCAGAATAGACGGTGATCCGGTTCGGAAGGGTCACGATGCGGCTGTGGCCCGGGACCGGAATTGCTTTGTCAATATTGTAACAGATTGGCAAAGATTGGGAAAGCGAAAGCCCCGAAACGTCCTTGGATAAAACAGAGAAAAATATCCTGTTCAATCGGTAAAAATGCACAGAAGGCCTTTCCCGTCCGGAGGGGAAAAAGGAAAGAACGGTATCCTGGGTCCCGTCTGCCGGAGTCTTAAAAAGTCCCGGTGAGCTCCGGGATCGGAAAATCCCCGGAAAAGGCATTGCTCTTTTCCGAAATTTGGTATAAGATAGTAGAACCCTAAATTATGTAAACAAAAAGATTATGAATCTGTTTGGAGAAAGAACTATGAATCGCACAAAACGTTTGTTCACCCTGTTGTTTTCGGTGATCTTTGTCCTGATCCTGTTTCTGCCGGTGATCCCCTCGGCATCGGCCGCGGAGGAGACGGAGATCCCGGAAGCGGAAGAGATCCTGGATGCGGAAACGGTCCCGGAAGCGCAGAAAGCTTCGGAAGAAGCGGCGACTGGGGAAGCACAGCAGAGTCCGGATGAGGAAGAGCTTGTGGAAGTGAGCGGGTCGGTCTCCGATCTGATCGATGCCGGACAGGAGCTCAACAGCACGATCTCGAGTCTGCTGGAAAACGGCCTCGATCTGGGGTCGGTCACGGTCCCGATCCTGCTGTATCACAACCTGACGCCGGAGAAGACGTCGGGCAGCAGCATCACGGTGGACAACTTCCGCCATCAGATGGATCTGCTGGAGGAATACGGCTTTAATCCCGTCAGCTTCGAGGATCTGATCAGCTTCGTGAACAAGGGCGTGGCCCTGCCGGAAAATCCGGTGGTCATTACCTTCGATGACGGGTATTACAGCAACTACGAATATGCCTATCCCATCCTCAGGGAGAAGAATTTCAAGGCGACAATCTTCGCCATCGGCTCCTCGGTGGGACATATGACAAACTACAAGAATACCAGCTATCCCATCACACCGCACTTCGGCGAAAGCGAGATCCGGGAGATGGTTGCAAGCGGACTGATCTCGGTGCAGTCTCACACCTACGATATGCATCAGAACGCAAACTACGAGACCGGAAACAGCCGAATCCGCGAGAACATGCTTCCGCTGTCTGGTGAAACGGAGCAGCAGTATTCCGACGCGGTGCGCGAGGATACGGAAAAGATGCGCACGCTGCTGGAAGGCTGCGGCGAGGAACTGTTTGCGCTGGCCTATCCCAAGGGAAGGTATACGGCCGTAACGGAGAAGGTCCTCAAGGAGGAGGGCATCAAAGTTACCGTCACCATCGATCAGACCCATAAGAATACGGTGACTTTCGGGAAACCCGAGTCGTTGTATGCCCTGGGTCGCTATACCATGTATGACAGCACCACCGATGCCGACCTTCTGTGCTACCTCAACGGCGGAGACGCCTACAGCGCAGCACCGGAAGCACCCTATGTTTCCAGCGGAAAAAACGGGATGCTGGCTCTTACCTGCGATACGCCGGATGTGACCATCTACTATACCACCGACGGTTCTGAACCGTCGCTTTACAGTGCAGAATATCATACACCTTTTATGGCCGGTACTGTGACAAAGGCCATCGCGGTCTCCGCCATGAAACGCTCCAGCAAGACCATCACGGTCTACAAGACGGAATACGGAGATTTCTTCTACGACGTGCCCGGTGACCAGTGGTATTATCCGTACATCGGAGAGGCCTTCCACAAAGGATGGATGTCCGGTACTGCGGACTACGTGTTCGATCCCGACGGGATCATGAACCGTGCCATGCTGGTGACGGTGCTCTACAGCATGGAAGGCAAGCCCTCCGTGAGCACCAGCGGGACCTTTACCGATGTATCGAGCGGCCGGTGGTACACAAAGGCGGTGGAATGGGCTGCAGCCAACGACATCGTTTCCGGCACCGGGAACGGGAAATTCGAACCGGAAGCCACGCTGACGAGAGAGCAGATGGCCACGATCCTGAAGAAATATGCGGGATACTGCGGCGCGGATACGGAAGAGAGAGCCTCTCTGGACGGTTTTGCCGATGCCGGAAAGATCTCCAATTATGCCGTGGAATCCATTAAATGGTGCGTATCCGCCGGACTTCTCAGCGGAAAATCCGCTACGACCCTCGACCCCAGGGGTTCCTGCACCCGTGCCGAGTGTGCCACGATGCTCACGAAGCTCAACAAGGTGCTCTCCTCCTCGTCCTCCGGAAATCCGCTGACAGATCTGGTGAAAAAGGTCGTTCCAAGCGACTCTTCTTCCACAAATCTGGCCGAACGGCTGGGGCTGAAGAGCGCATCCTGAAAAAAATAAAAAAATATTTCTGCAAAACTGAAATATTTTGAAAAGAAAAAGCATCTATTAAATAGAGGGCTCTTTACCGATCCCTCTATTCTACCCAGCATTTAAGAAAAGAGGAGAGACTATCATGAAAAGAAAGATCCTGGCCGGAGTGCTGTCCGTGCTGATGATGCTGTCCGTCCTGGCCGTGCCGGCGGCGCCCGAGGCTTCGGCCGACGGGGCAAAGCTCATCGCCCTTACCTTTGACGATGGTCCCGGTCCGTACACGGAGACCCTGCTGAGCGGACTGGAATCGAAAGGCGTCGTGGCGACGTTCTTTATGACCGGCGTCAACGGAAGCTACGGAGTGAAAAACTACAACAGCCTTCTGTCGAGAATGGTGGCCGACGGCGACCAGCTGGCCGACCATACCTGGAGTCACAACGCCAGTGCCTCTACGCTTGCCAGCGAGGTGTCGAAGGTGGGAGACTATCTGACCAGCGCCATGGGCGGAAGCTACAATTATCTGGTAAGGATTCCCGGGGGCGCAAACTCCGCCGAGATCCGGGCCAATGCGGGACATCCCATCATCTTCTGGTCGGTGGATACTCTGGACTGGAAGTACCGCAACGCCGATACGGTCTACAATAATATCGTAAACGAAACCAAGGACGGAGACGTCATCCTGCTGCACGATATCCATCAGACCAGCGTGGAGGGTGTTCTCCGGGCCATCGATACGCTTAAGAACAACGGATTTGAATTTGTCACGGTATCGGAACTGTTCCGCCGCCGCGGCATCACCCTTCAGAACGGCGTGGTGTATTCCAGCGCACCGAATAAAGGAACCAATCTGCCGGGATACAGTGCTCCCAGCATCTATGCCGACGGCGGCACGGTGACTCTGGCGGCCAACAACGACGGAGTAACCCTCCGCTACACCACCGACGGCTCGGTGCCGAACCTGAGCAGTCCGGTCTACAGCGGACCGTTCACTCTGGACACGGATGCCACCGTGACGGCAGCCGGATTCGATTCCTACGGGACCCGGACTCCGGTAGCTACACTGCAGATCACGGCCGCGCCTTCCGCTCCGGTGATCTCTTCTTATGAGAACGGACTGGTGTCGCTGACCACCGAATCCGGAGATGCGACGATCCACATCACCACGGACGGCAGCACACCCACGAACCTGAGCGCCGCGTATCTGGTGCCGTATATCCCGGGCACTGTCAACAAGGCCGTTGCCACGGACAAAAGCGGCAGATCGAGCCAGGTCACCACATTCTACAAGACCGAGTACGGCGATCTGTTCTATGATGTGCCCAGCGACAAATGGTACTACTCCACCGTCGGAACCGCGGTGAACCAGGGATGGATGGTGGGAACTTCTCCCTATGTATTCTCCCCGGATGTAAAGATGACCCGTGCCATGCTGGTGCAGATCCTCTACAGCATGGAAGGCTATCCGGCACTCACCGCCTCCGGATACTTTACGGATGCTCCCAGCGGCAAGTGGTATGCCGCTGCCGTGGACTGGGCAGCTTCCCAGAAAATCGTAGGTGGTATCGGAAACGGCAAGTTCAATCCGGACGGGACCCTGACTCGTCAGCAGATGGCTACGATCCTGATGCGCTATGCCGAATATAAGGGTGCGGACACCTCGGCCCGTGCGTCTCTGGCCGGTTATCAGGATGCTTCCTCCGTGGCAAACTATGCCGTGGAGTGCATGCAGTGGTGTGTGGCCGAAGGCATTATGGCGGGACTCAGTGCCCAGACACTGGATCCGACCGGACCCTGCACCCGTGCACAGTGTGCGACGATGATGACGCGTCTGCAGGAAAAACTGACGGGAGCACAGAATGCGGCACCGGTCGTGGAGACCACCGCGGAACCGACCCCCGAAGTGTCGGCGGGACCGGTAACGGATTCCGTATCCGATCAGGCCACCACTGAATCCGCTGAAGAGACTGCGGAGACCTCAGCGGAGATCGTCGGTGAATAAAAGAGAAATAACCGAAAATTTCACGGGAGCAGGGGTACCTGCTCCCCGTTCTTTTCCCCCCGGGCCTCCCAAAAGGATACTCTTTTAAATTTG
>Ga0181612_147110_pt1 | contig 11728 bp, 7 predicted proteins | sample HoacroProtozoa21_FD_119630 | JGI IMG/M metagenome (GOLD analysis project Ga0181612, IMG submission 119630) | Hoatzin crop microbial communities from Cojedes, Venezuel. Combined Assembly of Gp0051906, Gp0051904, Gp0051908 | reverse complement strand
CCTGGAAACATTCAAAATCAGGTTGGAAGGGGCTCTGAGCAACCTGGTCTAGTTAAAGATGTCCCTGCTCACTACAGGGGGGTTGGGCTAGATGACTCCCAAAGGTCCCTTCCAACCCAAAGCATTCTATGACTGTATGATTCTGTGATTCTATGAACTGAAAAAATACAACATCAAAGTCCCAGAATGAAGCTCCAGTCTCTGTGTCCTGAAATGTCCATGATTTTACCTGTGAACATGGAAGGGAATATTTCAGCCTGAACACTTAAAAATATACATTGCCAAAATAAATTTTAAAAAAAATTATTTAAAAATTTACATTTAAGAATGTAAATTAAAAAGAGTAAAAATAAAGAGCTGAAATTTAGATTTCTTATTTTCTAATAGCATATCTGAAAGCATCTTTTGGTAATATTTAAATGCAACATTATTACAGTAAATTTTTAAATTCCCTTGAGAAGTGTTAATGCCTGTCCCAATTTAAAACTAGGAAATTATTGCAGAGACAACTTCTGGTTTAATTTAATTATAAAAATACCAAGCAATTAATGTGTAATTACAATTTTACCACAATTTCTAGTCATATCAATTTTTGCGATTATGGTTTCTATGCTGTTTTGCAGTTCAAGAATTTATAAATACATTTTTCCAGTGTTTGTAATCTGCTGTGTGTGTAATTTTCACATTTTTCTCTCCTGTCACCAGAATATTAACTACACTCAAGGATATATTTTTCCAATAAAACATATTCTGAAGCACTATCATGTGTTTTCCTAGGAAGATAATGCTGAAATAGATATACTTTGCATATGAATTCTCCCAGCCACTGTGACTCTCGTTCAGGTCCTGCGAATTCTGTGAACACATATTTTGTTAGAAAGTCTGTCTGAATCCCTGACTTACATGGCTCTACTGTTTAAGATACTAGATTGACACAAGGCTGATCTAGTACAGGCCTCCAAACAAAGCTGTGATGAGTGGCCTAGAATGTGAAATCACATTGCTTCTGGTGTGTCTTCAGTTAAAAATCAGGTGGTAAAGGAATATACTATTGCCCGCATGAAAAATGATCATTTTGAAAAGTTTGTTTATTGCTGATCTGGATAATATTTTCAGCAGATCTGACTGGCAACACATTGGCAAGAATTCTTCAAGTATGAAATATTCTCAATTTCCTTCAATTTTCATTCTAAGTAGCTTTCTGATATACACCAATAGTTTTCTGGTTCCAGAGAAAGGCCATCGTTTTTCTTCCTACCTCAAAAAATACTAGTACTGAATACTATTATTTTTTAATGGAGATGTAAAATGTACTAAATATGTAGCACTTTTGAACACTGTGGTTTAAAGAACTTTATAATAATCTCCTTCGGTTTCCACATGGTACTCTCGAGTACAGTGACACTGAAAGTGGCCAAGTAGCTTTCTGTAAAGACCTGACCCAAATTCAAGGAATTAACAATTCATTGTGTTTTTAATGAGATAGTCTACAATAGCATTTAAGAATAGATCTTAATTCTCAAGACTCTGAGTCTGAGTTGATTCTCAGTCAACAGAAAGCAGCTGCAACATCACAGTACTGACAGTAAGTGCCAGAATTCACTAGTCCTTAAAAACGTGAATGGTATGGTCTGGCAACTGTGTGGGAACCATCATCAGTTTTTTTGTAGTGAGCCCAGAGGGCTGTCTTTAAATGCACTTTTGCTCACATTTGTCACTAAAGCCAAGGAATCAAAGTCAAAGCCCCAGACAATGCTTTGAAAGTATACTTTTACAGTTCTAACAGTCTTAACTGTCTTACAAAGAGTGATCAATTATGAACATTTTAAATCTTCAAAATATATCAGAGTGTCTTTTCATTTCATGCTTCTTTTTGGTACCTGAATGCTTTACTGTAGTGCAAAGTGGTAGTAATAGATGAACTAAAAGTTCTCTCTGGCAGCCTGTTGTTCTACTAGCTTGCCTTCACAGCAAGAAAATATTTTCTGCTTGAGATTAACTGGTCTAGAAGACTAAAGCCTACTCCAAGGAACTGGAGAGAGAACCGTGGGGTTCTAGTTTGATCCAGTCTCCTTCACTGCCACTTTTCACAGACTATATCAAACAACAGTTAAATGAGTACACCAAAATACTAGCATGAGTTTTTATTACCTGACACCTAAACATCAAAGGAATATGTGTTCCTGTGTTGTTTGCTCAAAGTAGGGGAGAAAAAAGAGATAGCAGATTTAGGAACTTTCCCTGTGCCATTCTGTGTTTATTTATATTACAGTTCAGCAGCAGACATGAGAACCAGGCTGCTGTCCTTGCTTGTGCTGAGGATCAGAGAACTTCATTATAAATTCAAACAGAGTTCTGAAAGGCAGTATTGCAAAGCCTAAATTTTATGCAATGTCTGTCTCACAAAAGTGAAATTTAGAAACTGAGTGGGTGACTAGGACTCTTCAGAGTCCATGGAGTGGACTCTGGAGTCCTACAAACAGTTGCCTGCACAAAGAGTTGCAGGTTAGGATCTTCCTTGTCATTACAATCTGAATAGATGTCTGTAACTACACAAGAACAATGGACCAGAATTCTTTCCTGTAAGTTACTCTTGCCTTTATTCATTCCTTCATTGTTGCTGTCTATACAGTGTATTATCAACTGTACAAAGATCACAGCTCAATTCACTCTGTAATCTGGCGGTAAGACAGTTCTTAGAGGGTGAATGGGTTCAAGATTTTGTATTTAATCAAATATAATTTAGCGTAAACTGCTCTTTATGGACAGAGAAGAAAGAAGGTAGAGAGCGGTAGAAAAAGCGCATGTCTCACTCCTCTTTGCAACCCAGAACTCCCTTTTCAGCCAGGTGGAAGTACGGCACAATGATCTGACAACAACCTTAAAAAGGCTTCTACCAAGCCTCACATATACCCATGCATAGAAACAAAATGCATTGACAAGATCTCTAGGCTGTTGCTGTTTCATGCCTCATTCTTCTAACTAACATGATCAGCGACTGGAAACAGTTAGCCAGATGAGTGGTCTCACTCTTTATAAGGAAGCCAGTTTTGCACTTGTGAGCTTTTTGCCATTAGTGTCTCAGTACCACTCTCCAATTCATAATGTCTGCCTGGACATGGTCCACACACAATACAGAGCTGGATTCAAATGTCACTGCAAGTACTGGCTGGGGATTCTCTTTTTATCAGACTTCAGAGCTGGCAGTACAGCTTTCCAGACATGTTCTTTAAAACAAAAGATTAATAAGTTATAATGGCCTTGGATATGTGTGGACTCACACATATTTGGTGCTATAGACAAGAAAGGTATGATTATAGGTTAATTCTGGATGTTTGGGGAGAGACTTGTCTACGCTGATGGGTATGCTAAAAGCTGGGATCTGTCCCAGTTAACAGGGAAGAGATGGCTTTGTCAGCTCCAAACTGTTTTCTTCATAGCCCTGTCAGACATAAGTAAAATAATTCATTAGCATAATAGCAAAAAAAATATTTCCCCAAAAGTGTAACAAAAATTATTTTATGCCTTCTAAAAACTTAGGGTTTTTTTTTTAATTTAATTTCAATAGTATATCCTTAATGGGTCTGTTAGCTTCAAAAGGTGACACTCTATTTGCATTTTACTGAATCTCCTACTCCCTAAGAATTTTAAATAATGACTTTGTATACTTTGTCTTTCCTCAAACTTTATAGCCAATTCTCTTTTTATCATGTGGTAACAGTAAATATCAAACATAAGGATTTTGTTCTTACATGGTAGTGAAAGATAGTCTTCAGTCTTGGTGCTTGATTTATTCTGTGAGCAAGTAACCATGGTTGGAGCCAGCAGTCAACAGCTGTAGAACCGGCTGAAAATGTAATATAAAGCACAAACGTGCTTTCAGCTGATCTGCTTTCTGATCTGAAACTTTCAAAATGCTTCTGTATTGTGACTCGCGCATGCTCTCCTGTGAAATTAGAAAGTTTTGCCAAGAATTGATTGGCATTGAAAGCTCAAGATGACAGCCATTTTTCTATCTGCTGTGGTGACATAACAGTCACGCACAGATTTTACATGGTTAAAAACAGATTCTTCTACAGAAAAAGTGTTCAGTAGAAACAGATACTTGTTAAAAAAAGTGATGGCACAGAACCAGGTATAGTTCTAGCTTCTTAGAGGTGAACATAAGTTACTTTGAAAATGTCTTTAAAACTCCAATAAAACACTAAGACACCTGCCATAGATCCTCAAAACTATAGAAGTAAACAGAGGTCCATGATTTCAGAGAAACCCTTTTCCCCAAATTTTACAAAGTTGTATTGCGCTGTAATTTGTCTCCAGCCCACAGTAACTATTTCTGCTCTTCCAAACCCTCTCCACGGTTTTGTGTATCTGTCACTGTTTAGAGCAGATGGCAATAAACTGAGTGGCAGATGCTCTCTATTAACCCCCACACTCCCACCAGAGGAAGGGAAAAAGGAGGAACAGGGAGAGACACTTACAAATTGAATATTAAAAATTTTACTAATAACACTAGTAATACTAATAGTATTAATAATAAGAGAAATAATGTAAAATATACAAAACTGATACTGAGTTTCCCGGAGTTGGGTGCCAGGGCACTGGTTTCCTGCCAGAAGCTTCCAGGCAGCACCAGGAAGTCCCGGACTGGTCTCGGCAGTGGGCAGGAACTGGACTCAGGAATGCACGGATTGGGATCTGGATCAGGATCACAGGCAGAACAACAAGCAGGGTCCTCTTCAGAAGGCGGCCGTGGATGAAGAGAGCGAGACCCTCGTGATCCCCCAGCTTTAAACTGAGTATGACGTGCATGGCATGGAATACCTCACTGGTCAATATCGGGTCACCTGTCCTGTCCTCCCCTCCCCGCAAATACGACCCATTCCAAGTCCTCACTTGTGGGACCTACGAGGTCTGTTGGTGACCTTGTCTGCTATAGTGATAATTAAAAACAGGGGCCTTTTTCTCCATTGCTTTCCTACCGTTAGCTCAGTGTAACTATAAACTTCAGGTGTTCTCAGCTTTGGAGTGGACACTGTCTGTGAAATATGCAGCTAGCTTCAGAAAAATGCAATTACATAGAAGAACTTAGCTGTAAGGAAGATTCTCTAAAAGAGAATTGGTTCTGTTTTAACCAAAACCAGGACATAGATAAACACTGACAATTGTCTTTTTTTTGCTTAGTTTCCAAATTGTGCATTTAGGACTCTAAATTTTAAAATTTTTGCTAAGTATTTTTTCACATGTCCTCTGCTTTGTATTTGAAGCTGTTCATTTGTGGGACTACTCCATCACAAAATCACATTGGTGGCTGTTTTCTCATCTGTTGTCTCACCATTATTGACATGAAAGCTCTACATATAGATCTCAGATGATCCATGAACAAAAGTAAAGTCTTGCAAATGCTGTGATCTTTAGAGGCAGATCAGGCTGCTATTGATTCAGTGGCAGATGAGTCTAATAGTAATAATGGTGATACAGGATCATTAATTAAGCATTCATCTCATGATGATAGGTACAATCACATGAAGGATCAAGGATCTTTTGACTGATGTAACACAAGAATCCAATAGCTCGTAGAAATTTTCGATGAGCCTTGAAACCAGAGAAACACTCTTCTTTGAAATACTCCATTTTATATATTCTTACATCATTTTTTTCCAGTAATTTTTTATGCAGTGTTTATGAAACTGTGATGCAGAATTATATTTTGGTGACATATGATGTGTTGTGTCATATGGGACTGACTTTTCTTGTTTACAAAAAATGCTAACTCATTTCTACATTTTCTTAAAATGTCCCCTCTACTTCTGTTACTTGTCTAGATAAGTGGTTCCTAAAATAGCCAGTGAGACTGTTAAATAAAATAAACTGTAGGCTGTGTGGTCACAGCAGGGACAGGATATAGGTCTTGATGCAATTTCTTCTGAGATGAAAGCCAGCTTATGAAATAGACCTTGGGGAATGATATTTGCCATTCTCTGCACTAAATTTCTGCTTAGTTTTATTATATTATACGAATATCATTCTAGAGCGGGGTATATTTTATGTGTGCAGAAAGTGATCTTGTGTGTGAACAGAGGTCTTTATGTAACAAGGTTTTTAAGATCTTCCTAATACAAGGTAGGTCCTTTATATGTATTTCACTACTGTTTTATCAGACAGCAAATAAAAAGAGACACCTCAGAAAAGAAAAAAATTTTTTTGGCTGAAATAGTCATCTGGGATTTGACACTTTGCTTGATATCCTAATTTGCTGTAGTTTTTCTGCACAGGCTGGAGTAAGTCAGAGAGTGTGAGGTTCCCTACTGTAATTTAAGACATTTAAGATGTAAATACATCGTTCAAGCTCCAGAAAGTAATTCCATTCAAAGACAGATACAAAATGATTACATTCTGGACAAGCTTGTCTTTATTAACTGTAGAAAGATCAAAGAAAATTAGCTAAGACTAGATTTCTATTATTCGGATGGTGAAAATTAGATGAAAGAAAGCCTACTCGCAATTTCCTTGGTTGGTATAGAATCAGTCATGGACACCAGAGAGCTAGATGTGAGCTAAAATACTTGATTTCCCTTAACAGTCACTTTTATAGCACAACTTTACTGAACTGCTTTTGATGTGTACCTCAGGATGAGATGATCTATACATGTGAGGTAAGTGTCTAGATGTTTCCTTTTGCTATGGAGGAATTTAGACGACAAGTTATGTGCAGGAGTCTAAACGAGAGACATCTTGCTGAAATTGTTTCTCAGTTCTCCTATGTCTAAAAGGGTATTGAAAACATCTTCCCTTTTTGTCATCTTTATTATTTTCTACTATCTTTATAAAGACTACGTGTTTTTCAGAGGGAGTAGTGCTTTACGATGTATATATCCTTCATCTAATATGCATAATTACATGTAAACACACAATCCAAATGAGAATGAATGTGATAAACTACTGGCATCTTCTGGTTTAAGAACTGAAGGTTCAGAATCTAATTTAAGAATTAAATTTTTAAGAATTATTATTGAGAATACAACTGAATTACTGATTATTGTTGTTGTGTAGTAATGAGTTATTCCAAGGTTATTTCTGCATAAATCTGAGCCTTGTTTCTCAAACTTTACATGGGTGATCTTGCTCTCTTCAGAAAAGATTTCCAGATTAGGAGAGCCAAATATAAACAAGCTCTGCAGTACTTCTTCATTTCCATTTTCCCTGTACGCTAGATTCTACAATACAATACAAATGTGCAGACCCTATATGCCAATGTAAACTCACAGTGATTGCTTTGCAGGCTTACAGCCAACAGTTGTATTATTAACAGTGAATATCATGGAGAGGCTGTGTGCAGTCATACTTCAAATTAGATTAAGAAATTAATACTTAATATGTCATTAAGTATAATAGTGTATTTTCTTGACAACAGTGTTAGGCTAATTGTTTCAATTACGTTGGAATTCATTGCTTGTTACTGGGAATTCATATTGATTAGGAGATGGGATACCAGAAGGTGTGCAACAATTTTATTACTTCCTAGCAGTAAAAAAGAATTAAAAGAATCTTCCAATGTATGTCAGTATTTACAACATCTTTTCAAAAAACCTCAAATACTCATTGATTCTAACTGTATGGGTTTGCATTCACTGATCAAAAGACCTAGTTTTGAGGACTCATAAAATATTACATTTGAAGATTTGGATGATAATATCATATCTGTAATTAAGGGCTACTGAATACAAAGTATATTGCTAATTTAAACTATGTCTGTCAAAGGGTCATAGCAGATTGTTTTTATCCCTTAACCTAGATACTAACAAATTTGAACTGAAGGAGACAAAGCCAGCCTGTGTAAGATTTTAGATGAACAGTTTCTTGAAGTGCTTGTAGTTACAACTTCCTCCAAGCATTTGGCTAAGGTTCTTTTAGTCTGTCCTGTGTGCTGGAGCTATGTCTGTGCTTCTCTAACCCTATTTAGTTACAACTTCCTCCAAGCATTTGGCTAAGGTTCTTTTAGTCTATCCTGTGTGCTGGAGCTATGTCTGTGCTTCTCTAACCCTATTTTTTATGAAGTCTAAATAGTAAATCATGCGTATTGGTTCTATTGTTCTTTCCTTACATCTCACAAGTTTTGATTGGAGGAAAAACAGTAGGATCCCTTTCTCTTGGATAGCTCATAAGCCATTTTTTTATGCCCAGTCATCTCATTTAGCAATTAGAATAAGCATCTATATGCAGTATCTTTAAATGCTTGAATTTTTGGCAGCTTCTGTAGTTCGTACTGATGATTTTGAGTCATGAGTGAAGAAAGGTAACTTGTTTTAAGTTACTGTTTCTCACATGCCATGGTGGGGGTTGATACTGGAGAAGTTTGCTTTGTCTCCCTGAGGGTTGTATCACTGCAAAATGTCCCTTGAATATTTATTTTCCAGAAAAAAATTTAAACTAAAGGAGGGCAATTTGAAATGGTTTATTCAGAAGAGTAATGAAAAACTTGCTGTAGATTGTCCTGATGGCAGGGTTTCCCCCGCTGGTCCATGGTGGCTTGACTCACTTGGTCTACCAGAATGTCACTTCTGTACTGAAGCTTCCTTTTTCTCCTTTGACAGCAAAAACTTCACTGAAATTGAATGGTGTAGGGCACATCCTTTCTTTAAGCAAAACATGCAAGCCTCTAATACAAGCGGAAATGTCATCTACTTTATAAACTGTCACGTCACAGCTTGACCGGTTTCCATTGGTAGCCACAGAATTCCCAATATTTGTGGAGCTGCACACCCTGAGGATCTGCTTTTTGGATTAAATTTATCTCTGGAGGGAGACGTTCATCTGTCAGTGTTCAGTTAGTATTCTGCCAGTTTGGTAGCACCTGGATTCTAACAGGACACACGCTTTGAAGGATGAATGTAACACTTGGTCCTGTTGGGAGAGGTAGGGCAGGAATATGGCCCCACTTTGGACTATTGAATAACAAAATATGATTTTGAGTGCAGGAAGTGAATGCACACCAGAAATTAAATATGCAAGGAAAATGTATCTTAATGGTAGAAAGCTGTATGCTTTTTCACATTCATAAGAAATCAGTATTCTTAAATTATTTAATCCAATATTTCTTTGAACACAATGAACAAAAACCAAAACTGGAAACCTCAATCTGTAGTAAAATGTCATAAATCTTTATCATTAGTATTTGCTGTTGAAGAGGCTCTTGTATCAACACCAAAACTGCTATGTAACTGTTCTATAATGTGTATAGGGTAAGGTATCTCAGACATATTCTCTAATTGCTAATAACATTGAACAATACACACTGAGTGTATATCTTTCCCCATACTGGGTCCTGTGAGAGGGCACCTTTTACTTTCTCAGCTGTGTTACACGAAATTGTGGGACAAAACAGCTCTAAGTCTGTGCCTTGGCCTGAGGTTGCACTGGCTGCAGGGTCCTCTTAGAAGGTATGTGAGCTCCAAGGTGGCTTCATGGTACCACAGTGTTTCCTTCTTAGAGAAGCCATTCATTGGGTACAACTAATATGGTAGAAATCCTTGTGAGATGTCTCGAAGCAGCAGAAGTGCAGCCACAGATGTTGCATTAGGAATGTGCCATATTCTGGGAAGTGTCGTGTGAATGGATCCTTGAGCTAAAAGCAAAGTGCAAGACTTGACAGACCTGATTCAGTCACAACCTTCTATCTTGTAATAAGAGGACTAGAGAGCAGAACTTGTTCTTTCAATGAGGATTTTTTTTTAATTCAAGATTCAGTATAAGATAGGAAACATCTGTCTGTATGCAAATATTATTAAACATATTATTATTTCTATTTAAAAAATGAAATCAAAGTGAATATTGTTATAAACAGCCAATGAGAGAAAGCAGGACATTCAGTACAAATGTTTTTTTCTTCAGAGGATTCAGCATTTGTAACTGTTACAGCTATGGACTCTTAATGACTTGCATGGGATATTGATTCAAATCGCCTTAAATGCAGCAGGCAAAAAATGATTACATTAAAGAAAATTAAATCTAAACACCATGACTCTTACTGCCAAGGGGTGGAAGCTCTTATACAGCAAAGCAGAAAGTACATCATCTTTAGGATTTCCAGATTGCCAAGTATAGAATTGGCATTCGTTTCTGCTCTTGCATGCAGTGGCAGAGTTTATTGCAGTAGTTTGCTGGGTGTACTAAAATATATCATTAAATTAGACTTTCTGAAAGGTTTCATAGCTTTGCCAGTGGGTAGCTGTTTACTACATAATTCAAATGTATGGTAAAGTTTAAAGGATTCTAATCTCATTTATGAAAACAGAACCCCACAATCTAAAGAAATGCTTTGCTTGCCTTTCCAGGCTAGGCAATTTCTTGTTACACACTGTTCACATTTGACAGCTAACATTTCCTCAGACTCTGAGGAAATAATTTGAAGTATCTTTTTTTATAGGGGAATAAGCATTTTGTCACTCTATTAAAGAATACTGAAAAACTTCACAGAATATAAGTTTGTCCACAGAACAAGGCTCTTACTTAAACAGGTTTTGCCTCCTATTTTAGAGCCTGTCAATACATTAAGGCCAAACTCTGCACTTTAATCAGCAGAGACAGACTTTCTTGCAATGCATGAATTCCTCTACAAAGCTGCTGAAGCCACAGCTACCCTCCACCTGAGACCTCCTGCGAAAAAAACGTTCAAAAAAGTTAAAGTGTTAGATAAATAAAATTGTTCAATGAAGAAAAGTCTTCACAGAATAGTGGTCTCTAAATCAGCAGAAATACTAGAAATATGTAAACTAGCTATGAACAAGCTACATGGCAGTCTGCAAGATAAACTTGGCCTTGCTCTCAGAAGCTGTGTTGAGATCCATATGAACTGAATGCTCTGCAGCTCGGTGTCTCCCTGCAGATCAGTACTTCCCAGCCATATTTTCCTTGTAACCATCCTGAACAAGGCTAGAGTCAGTCTGCATATAATTCCCATCTGTCCTTGTAGTAGAGGGACAGTGAATCTGAAGCCTGGCCTTAGAACTGCTCCTACACATTAAAGAGCCATAGAAGTCAAGCTGTCAGTTTAAAAAAAATAAAGCATATTTTTACTGTCTAGTTGGTAGTACTAATTTTAGTCCTACTTGTTACCATTCTAGAGGGTAAACTTTACCTTGGCTAGAAACTTTGCTTCTACAATGTGTCACCTACACCCTTGATCTTTGACTTTAAAATAACATATGATATCGCTACCTGTTATGAACAAGCATGACCAAAACTTGCTCTAAAGTCTACCCACTTATTTCTGCCTCCTGGTTTCAGTGGTTTCAAAATGATGATAAAAACATTTTGAGAAAAAGTTACTTTGCTTTCAGGGTACTGTCACTCACTGTGAACACTGAGAACATTTTCATATTCAAATATTGTGACTGTTTAGTACGTGAGGTGGTCCTTCAGAAATCCAGTAGGTTACATTAGAGATGCTGCTTAATTCAAATACACCACCATCCTCCCAGTGCAGTTATATGTTTTATAGGCTTAGCAATGGAGTAGATTTTTTTTCTCCACTGAAAACATTTGCACAGCAAGTGATTGACAAACTGTATATTATAATAGGCTGTATGTGAAAATTTAATGACCATGATGAATCAGACATCTACACTGACCACCGGTTTTACAAGAGGAGGTGCACTTGCATGTATGTCCTGGGTTTGGCCAGGACAGGGTTAATTTTCACCAGACTCCAGGAAGGGGCACAGCCGGG
>Ga0181612_120008_pt1 | contig 11728 bp, 3 predicted proteins | sample HoacroProtozoa21_FD_119630 | JGI IMG/M metagenome (GOLD analysis project Ga0181612, IMG submission 119630) | Hoatzin crop microbial communities from Cojedes, Venezuel. Combined Assembly of Gp0051906, Gp0051904, Gp0051908 | reverse complement strand
GTCCCTGCTCATGGCAGGGGGGTTGGAACCAGATGATCTGCAGGGTCCCTTCCAACCCAAACCATTCTATGATTCTATTCTACATTTAAAAGATAGGTTATCAACCTGTAAGCATGCTTAGCAAGCCTACTTTATAGCAGATAAGAGATGCAATCTGTGTCTCATTTTAAATGTCCCGTCACATTCTTTAACTTCTAATCTAATAAACTTTAAGGGGAGATCAGTATTGTAGTGATTACTTAATTCTCCCCTACTTCTTCAGGTAGGTAATGCAAATCACTGAGCTTACTGATGTTTGGCTGGGGGTTTTGGGGAGGGGCTGGTTTTGCTATTTTTTTTACTGAAACAAAACAACAAAAAAAAAAACCACCCCAGTGACTATATTGACCAAAGGACTTGCATTATGCAACTCAAGATGAACAGAGCATTTACACTACACAAAGCATCTCAAATGGTCATTCAAAGCCGACTTATGAGCAAGGGCTTTGAACCAATCCACACAAACCTCCAAGCACAGGGGCCTGTTTCTGAATCCTGTTCCATTTTGTGCAGGGCAGGATGGGGAGAACTACAACGAAGCGAATTTGTCCATTAGAGGTCCTTAGCCTCCATTTCCCTTCTGATGGTTAAAAACTACATAATTTTTTTCTGAAAAACAGTGAAAGTTACTGGAAATTTGCCCACAAAGGCGGTTCTGACAAAGGGCCTCCTCCCTTTTTTATTACAAAGTGATCCACAGTCATGCCTCCCTCAGCCCAGGAATATCTGGATCATTTCAAACACCTCTTTCAGTAAAAGTCATATACTACAGTGAACTGGAAGCATTGTCAGTGTCTGAAGCTGTAATCCTGAATAGAAATAAATGCAATGGTTCATAATGTCAAGAGATCACACAACATGGTCTGTTTGGTAACACTACTTATGGGGAGTCTTCTGCTGCCCAGCAGGTATCAGAAGATCTTAAAATACTCAAAACAGTGCTGATGAGTATGGATGAACCTTATTGCCCACTGCACGGTATTTCCCAGCTAGCAGTTCTGTAATAATTGCACTATTAGCAGCAGGTACAGCACAACTCTGTTCTAATTCAAGATTAACTTGAGTTACTGTGGCGCTGCCACATTTAGGGAGTTGGAGATCACCTACAATGCTGCAAATTCCACCCTACAACAAAAAGCAGTGCAGGATTCATGCTACAAATCAATTTTCCTCAATTTCAACCAAAGTTCAACAAAATACTTTAGCTGCTCAGCTGCAAGATTATGAAGAAATTAATCCAAACTGTTTTAAGAGGACTTGAAAAACACGAAGCATGACTGAATGTATTACCCTAAGTCCTTTTGGCACACAAAGAAAGGGTGGCATATAAAGGTACTAGATAAATATAAGGGGTCTAAAAAAAAAAAAGACCCAACCCAAAAAAACCCAACCTGCAAGCACTACACCCTGTGATAACATGAAGGCCATGGTGGAGGGAAACCGTAGACAATAGTATCAATACAGTTTTGCACTGAGAAATAAAACCTAAACGCAAGAGGCCTATATACCACTACCATTCCTAAATTCTTTGCTTAGTATTTTTGTTTGCATTTGAAACCATTAAGCTAGAACTGAAGGAAAAAAAAATGCCTTTGACTCCAGAGCTACAACTAGGATAACTAACTGCTTGCCATTTACCCATAAAGTCCTATGACAAAATTAAACCCTTCAGGAAGACAAACCAAGCTGTACTGAGCCATAGAGCTCAATCATGAAATAAAAGTGCACTGAACATACAGTATTGTCAACATGCTAGGAAACCACAAACAATTCTAACCAGATGTGTGAGTGTAAGGATATGAATATTGTTTATACAGCTGTAGAAAATCAGGAACGCATGACAGCAATATCATCAATAAAAGTGTCTTAGTCAAATGCAAGCTGCTAAAACACAACAGGCCTCCCAGAGTAGCATTTCCTTCATAAAAATTTGGATTTAGTGATAAGAATGTTCCCCAATTTAAATTGGGTTAAGTTGATAGAAACACTATGTAAGAAACTGGGTCATCCAGTGTATGGAAACTGTAGTCATGCCATGTTTTTCCATAACATCAAAATGAAGGTGATAGAAGGATGTCTTTTTCTAGAAAAAGGTCATATGATCCCCTGCTCACACTTGTTAATAAGTGTGGTAAGATTTTGAGTATCAAAGCCTTTATTTCAAATTTAGTAAGAGTATTTACTCTGTAATCAATGAGATTGTGGAAAGGGCAGAAGCAAAGCAATATGAAAAAAACAGTAAATCAAGCACTTCTCTTGCTCACGTCATCCCTGTATTTTTAAGGCCACATTAAATCTAGAATGTCTACAGGAAAGTCTTTATCACAAGGAGATTAGCGTACTTGGATATTAATTTATGTATACGTAATTCTCTGTTCCTCCATAACATAAAAAGTTTTTCATGAGCCTTCAGTAAGCTCAATGGATCAACCAACATTTCCGTTCAAAAACTAGGGAATGAGCAGCGATGTAGGAGGGGGAAACAATGAGGAAGCAGAGAGGGGAGAGTCAGCTGAAGCAGCTGAAAACAGGAAAGAAATGGTATTAGCCCTCAAAGTTCCGAGAAAAAAGGGTTCCTACAAAAGCCTTTCTGCAAAAGTTCCATTTTCTCTAACAGACAGAATCACATCTACCTATGAATCCTACACAAGTTTCTATATACAGCTACAGTACACTGAACCTTAAATATTTATACTACTTTAAAACTTACAAAAGTGAAGGGAAAATGCTCTTCAGGACTATCCTAAACTTGGCGGGGGGGGGCTCTAAAGGGGCATAAGGGCAATTACAAAATACATCTCTGCTACCTACATAAAATGTAACATAGACATACATTCATAAAGTCAAAGTTCTGTATTGTGCTTGTGAAGGACAAGTTCTACATCCATCACTTCTCTTTTCTGATGTTAACGTAAACCCAAGAACTAGAATGTAGCTTAACAGTGGAAGTCTGGAAGTCTGAAAGTCTTGTTTTCATAGCTCTTTCCTTTTGGTAATGGCAGCTTCAATGCAAATGACACCCCAACTTCTGCATTTGGACTTCTGAATTAGTTAACCAACTTTAGTTTGAGTTTTAGGAACAACCATGTGAAAGTTTTAATCTTCAGGAAAAAGGAATGACACTGGATAAATACTTGTCCATCTCAGGCATAAACTCAGTAACGCTTGTGAGAATATAGGTGAAAATAATAGAGATTTGGTACAAGTAGTTACAGAATTCTTCCTCTTCAGTTTTCAAAAACAACAGACAATACAAGATTTTGATTCTTAAATTTATTTTTAGCAGGATGTGTGTACTAATGGATGGTGACATCATTAGAAGATAGGTCCATGTCCACCACCTGCAACAGAAGCTAGACAGATGTTAAAGAAAACAATTTAAGAGTTAAAGTTGGCACTACTTACCCAAAGTAGACTTAACGAAAATCACCTACTGAGCAGATAGTTAGCTTTTAATGCAGATATGATAGTTCATGTTATCTATCTTTTGTCAAAATTTCCTGTCAAGACTTAATGCATACATTACCTTGATTTTGATGGAAATCATGCACTTCTGTTTAGAAACAACTATTAGAGAAATTCTTATTTTTAAAAAAAGTACTCATGGAAAGACTGTTTTTTCAAAGTTACTTACCTGTAAATTTTCTTCAGAAGATGAAAGATCTGCAAATTTAGGCCTAAAGCTCCCATGTAAAGCTTAAAGTTAGCAAGAGTTCACTGGAAATTCAAACTCTTAATACTGTTAAACCAGGTCAACAGCAGGTGACATTTCTAGATTCCACTAAGAATGCAACTACATGTTCCTTACCACAGCTGGGTGTCTGACAAAGCGATAAGGTAGGATCTCAGCAATAGACACGCAGATGGGTGATACTAACTCAGAAAGAAGTGAAGACTTGATATGTTACAACCCAGAGACCATGTTATCCTCAAAAAAATGTCAAAAGCCAGAAGTCTAAACAAAGGACACCAGCTTGTCTAGAACAAATTAACTTCACCACAAATTAAACTTCAGCAGCAACACGTAGGGACAGACAGTTCAGGAAACACATTCTCAAAGAACTAGGTGACAGGCCCTTTCCCAGTGCTATTTCAAATGAGAAGCAAGGCTCAATCTGAGGTATGGTATTTCCCAAGACTGTAAATACAGAGTCCTTGCTTCAGAAAGTAAGTGCATCTGGCTACAAGTATTTGATATTTAAATCAAAAAATAGCCATTTCTGAAAAATAATTTAAAAAAATTAAAACCCCAAAACAAAACAGAGAAACTACGTCAGCTGGCCCTATAGACAATCTCATGAACACATCCTGATATTCCAAAACTTCAGAATGTTTATCAGCCTGTGCTTCCCAAACCAAAAAGCACTACTAGTAGTGAGCATAAAGCCACTTTACTCACCTGAATACAAGCTCAGAAGCTTGATTTTACGGTTCTTGTTCTTTATAGTCTCTTGGCTCACAGCTCTTTATTAGTATCTTGGGTTAACACCATCTTGCCTCACAGTTCTTTATTAGTAATCTCCATTTATACCTCGCTGATCAGCCTAAAAACATTCTTACAGTATACCTCAACATCCTAGGACTTCATCTGCTGGTAATGATCCACAAAAAGAAGCGAGTGTCTCAAGACGATCAGTCCCTACACTGGTACTGTGGGAACTTGTCCTTCAAACACATCACACACACACTTCTATTTGGAAGGCAGGGTAGGTGTTTAAACACTTAAGGCTTCCCATCTTTTAGTCTTCCAGGTTCCATTGTGCAGTTGGGTCAGTTGCTACTGCAAACAGTACTATTGTGTGCACCAGCTGTCTTAGGCGAAGTTGGTTGATATTCTTCCCACAGCATAAACACAGTGGATGGGAAGAACCTTCATCAATTGCTTTTCTGTGAGGCATAGAGCAAAGGAAGGAAGTCAGGAAATAAGAGTAGTCTAGGAATGACACAACCAATCTGAATGACCACTGCAACTGTTCAGCTATCTCCCCTTGCAAAAAGATGTGGCTTCAGTTCTATTACTGTAACACCCAAGTTAGCCCTGGAACCTTTGTCTTATAGCTGAGACCAGGGATTTGGGAAGCAGTGGACATGAAACTACGGACTTATTTAGGATACATGGGATGTTCCACAGGAGGCTTGACAGTATTACGTGGTAGGAAAACAGATGACTGGTAATAGTGAAGAACAGAACTTGGGGGATCATTTGCTCATAACGAGCTGCTCACCCTGCTTCCTTCTTTTATCAATGATTTGTCCTGTCCTAATGGTGCTAATGCTACAAGTGCTACTAACCAGCTGTGTTAGAGGCTGTAGAACCTAAAACTACATTTTACCAGGTTTAATGGATGTTTAAGCCAAGTTAAAAAGTTCCGCAGAAACCATTAATTAAATTCTTATCCTTTAAGTGGCTTCACAAACCTACAACTACCAGAAAGATCATTCTATTCACAAAAAGGATACTACTAAACAATGTAATACATACCTAAGACAATAAAAAGATCAAGAAAAAATTCACTCTATGAACAACTAAGTTTGTACCATTCAGGATAAGACTTCTGCACTACTAAAACTAAGTCTGTACATATAATGAAGACTAAATGGGCTAAAAAACAGAAAGATAAACACTGAAGTGATTACAGTTGTAACATTACCTAATGTTGAGCTGGTTTAACAGATTTAGAACACTAGAACAAAAAAAAAAAAATCTTGTTAAAAATGTGCTGGAACCAAAGACCTAACTGTGGCAATTAAATATTTACCTTTGGAGAGAAAATTTGTTTAGGCAAATTAAAAACATTTGCAAGAACAAGTTTTAGAAGAATGGACCAAAACAAAACATTACGCACTTCCAGCTTATGTTCTTTTTCTGCAAGGAATTCTTTTTGACATCGGAGAAAGTCTGACAACATTCGAGTCAGCTGTTTTCTATCATCTATTTCAGCTGCCAACCTGCCATTGTAATCCGCCAGCAACATACATGCATCATCTACCATTTTGGAAAGTTGCTCCCCAGATTCCTTATCTAAAAGGCAAGCAGAGAAAAACAAGTAAAGCATGATTTCATCACATACTGTTAAATTCTCAGAACAGCATTTCAGTTACTGGATCCCCAACCCTCACCTGTTATTCTGTCTAACAGGGACACATCTTGGACCTCTATAGGCAAAGAAGCTATTCTCTGATGAACTGCTGCATCCCCAGAGGCAGCGTTTTCTAGTTCTTGTAACGCTCTAATGAGATCTGTGGTCTGAAAAAAGCATGCAAGATGGAGAACTAGTTTAAATAAACAGATCCTAGTCAAAACAGTATTTCACAATAAGCTTATGGAATCAAATTGATGGCAATTTTAAAGGCATTTACGGTATCAGCATTACAGCAACATTCTATGCCCTCTCAGACTGAAAACAAAACTAAGCCATTAATTCTCATAACAACATAGCAGTGTCCCTAGTTTTAAAGGTCATCCTCCTAAATGAGATTTTTCATTTAAATTCTTGGTATAGGACTGCTTACAAATCTTTTATTTTTTACAGTAGTGATTATTTTACAGTATCTTTCATTTTACTATACATTTTAAAAATTATTTTTCTTGTAGTTTTGCTTCACTATTGCACCAGACTAGATCAGCGCACTTCTTTTAGAAGTAGGGCTGATGTTCATAGCAGCCCAGATGTCTGTTACAGAGAAACACATTAAATTATGATTGTTTGAGGACAGTCATTCCTTGCCATAACAAAAAGCCTTTTGAGATGGGGCAGTACCATAACAAAAAACCCACAAGAATTATAAAAGCCGTAACAACACAAGGCAGACAACTCTTCCCAACGATCATGACATTGAGAAATGTTTTATTGATAAACTGATAACAATCTTCTTCTGATACATGTGTTACTATCACCCTGGAAACTGAATGAGAACCTCAAACGCTGTAAAGCGAATGCTGAAATCCTGATGTGGACAAAGCTGGATATATAGTTTATACATTCTGGTTTAGTGTCAAACTGACTAAAGTTACAGCATGCTCATCTTCTTCACTCCACTTGTAACCTGAAGTACTGTGAAGAAAAATTTCAGGTGTAGACACACTTGCTCAGAAACAGCACCTCATTAAAAACAAAAACAGAGACCATTCAAAACAAAGAAAAATTCTGTATCAAACCATACGGAAATACAGAATTTTATAAACATGCTTTTACCTGTGGAGGGTCAGTGGGAGAACTTCGAGGTGAACAGTTATTTTCATCAACTTTTATCTGTTCATATGTGCGCTTCCTCACCTTTCTGTCTCCATCTAAATGAAACCAAACAGAGGAGTCAGAGAAATAATATTTCAAACAAGAGACTGAATCTTCATATACACACAAAATACTTACACAAAGCTTGCCTAAGTTGTTCTAATACATCATTTTCATAAACAGACCTTTCTTCCCAGATAGAGAGCACTCGCCCAAGGTGTTTCTTACAACTCTCATCAGACTCACTGTTACAAGAAAAAAAAAGAAAAAATCAGCACTAGGTAAAAGTACAGCACTGACACATGATTGTCTTCCACAGAAGGACTTTGGCACACTTTATCAATATAAAACTATCAGAAGTCCAATAATCTCAGAAAGTAACAAAATCATGTTTTAAAGAAAAGCAAGCAAAGACGAGTTCAAGATGTCTCAGCAAGCACATAAGAGAAAAAGCCAATGCCCAATTCCCTCTTTCTGTTTGCTTGCTCAATCCATAAATATGTAGGTCTGTAACCCTATTACACAAACACCGCAAACTTGCTTCAACAGCTGTGTACCATGTAAAAATAGTCCTGCATCAAGGCTCTAGTATCCTCATACAATGAGATGAATGGCTGCTGGGAAAAACAAATCGTGCAACACTAGTAATGAAACGTATCAAACTGTTGTAGCATATAAATGCAGACAGAAGTCTTAATTTAAGGCACAGCTAACAGCTTTCGAAGGCAAAAGGAACTGAATGCAGATGCATTTACTCTGTAACTTCATCCAGCAGTAGTAAGACTATCCAACATGAAAAGAACACTGAATAAATTAAATTAACAAGATTTCAAGTACAGAAATAGCACACAAGGACTACCTGGGGCAGAAGAGGTTAACTGAGGACTTCTCTAAATCCCCCTCAAATACAATATAACAAAGGGCACTGCACGTAACAGTTTACTGTACCTTGAAACATGCTTAAAAGCCTCCACTATTATGGGAGCAAAGTCTTTTGTAAACTCTGGTCCTTTCCTTTTGCTGTTCTGTATGACATCATTGGCCAAGTACAGGAATGTCAGCTTCCTATTTGGTTTTGCTAATAAAAAGAGTGATAAACAAGAATAATTAGAAATTTTAGTTCCTCCAACTATTACCTATTTATCAACAGTTACACTAAACACAAAAAATCTAAAATGTGTTTTTCCTACTCTCATTACTGCTTACAACATGTCACTCTAATTTTGTATTTAAAAACATGAAGCGACTTCGGTCACCCACTGGCTTTTCTCTCTCTTCTGCTGTAACTCTTTGTTCAGATTCTTCTTCCTTCATAATATGACACAAGTTCCCTCTAGCCTCATCTCCAAAAATGAACAGGAAAAAAACCATAATATTCCAAAGTGCTCTTCAGCTCCCAACTATTTTCAGGTGTTTTCCTGAGCCTGATGCGATTTATGTGTTTGGTAGCTTTCATGGATGTCTTGCACGTACTTCAGCTTCCCTTTGAGCCTGCATAAATTTCTTACATCCATGAAGTCCTCTGACAAGGAGCTTCACAGATCCACAACTCCTCATGTGAAGAACTTCCTCCTTTCGGTTTGAAAACCACCCCTCATTCTTGTATTTGAGTAAATTGAACAGTCAGTCCCTAGTCAACCTCTCCATATTACTGTGATACTCCTATCCCTCATCTCCTAATCATTAACACACTCATGTGCCTGCAGCTGTAATATCAAGCAAATATTTTCAAAAATCACTTTCAGGTTGCTGTGGTGTATCTCTTCTCCCAGTGTCTTAAGCATTTTACATCACTCCCATTAACGTGCAATAGATTACAAGCATCCAATTTACAAGTTGCTTTTGAAAATCTATTCTGTGTTTCTTAAGTGTTCCTACTTAGGTTTCATTTAGAATCACACTTCATCTAATCTTCATTAGTCAACAGGTTTCTCAGAGCTACAACTCTTATTGTAACACTTCTAACCTTGTGTTAACACCAGAAAAAACTTTCAATATCCATTACCACCACACAGACTCGGTATGTATGCTCTGAATTTAAAATAAGGTTTCTCTCTAAAGACAATATTTAAGTTTTTTCTGCCCTCTGGAGGAAAGGAGCAGTGTAGTGAAGGCAATCTAGGATTTCTTAAAACTCTTGGCTTAGTTCCCAATATGATTTGTTTTTCTTAAGTTTCCACTCCAACATCTCAAATATGCAGAACCACCATCTCACATACAAACAGAAAATTCAATGTTAATATGCTTCTCTTCTAAGGAAATGTTTTTGAGAATAAATTTTGCACTATCAAACTCCTCTGAAGGATTTCTCCTTGGATTATTGAATTTTTTCCCATCCTCTCATACAGACATATCCAACAAGGCAGTTCTGGATTAAGTGGAAAAAAAACCTGCAGTAAAGTAGAAATGCACCCAGATCCTAGAATTAAGGCAAACTAAAAAATAGCAAAAAAGAATCAGTTTGGAAGTGTCAGACACACTGTGGATTAAAAGTCTCCTCCAAACAGTGAAATTACTACAGGCAAACACCCAGGAAATTCATCTATTTGGGTCAAAATCTAGCTAAACTAAAATGTAGGTTTTATAGACTTATGCTACTTAATTTCTATATTAAAAACTAACTGACAATATAGCAACACATCTCCTACCTATGTTTCAGGTAAATAATAATTCTGACGCATAGAAAGCTTTGAAATCTTCAAAAACAGAATCTCAGAAAACACGTCTTGTCTCACGGGTGCACCAAAATTCACTAGCATTTACCAAAGCTGACCCTGCCCCCTTCATTTCTTAAATTAGCCCAGAATTAGGACTCAAAAGATACTTTTCTCCATACTACATCCTCTGAACTGCATGCAGGATAGGTCCTTGTCCCTCCATTTCACAAAGAATCATGTTTTAGTCCTCAGTGATGTAACTCCTTTGTGACAGACCTCAACTTCCTTATTTCCAACAACTAACCAAATCAACTGAGCTGGTAAAGACAGGAGATGTATGCGGTGCCATGAAGTCAGGTGATGTTGATCCTCACAAAGCCCAGACGCAGCCTATTCACTACAGTAAATGGATCAATATGCCATATTTGGAAAAAGCATGCTAAAAAACAGAAAGTCACATTCAAGCTCATTTCCTCTAGTACTACCTTTTCAGCTTACTACTACAATTCAACAGAAACAGACACTCATTTAATGAACAGAAGTCCTGAAAACACCATTAAGCTACCCGTGGCTTTGGTTAGAAATTTAACTAATAGTCTATTCTTACGTTCACAAAGAATACTGTCAAGGAAAATATAATTCCTCTTGCTCTAAGAATGCTCTGCACAACACTCCAAAGCTAAAAATTATGCCTACTCTCAAGAAGTGTTCCTTTCAGTTCATATATCTTCAGGAGTTACATACTGGCCTTCTACCACTCTGCCTTACACACAAGACTAAAGTGCAAAGTAACCTTTAGCAACTGAGGTTGACAACTCTGAGCTGAAAAAACCTGAAGTATTCTATTGCTACTATGACTGTAAATTAACTATTGAAGTCTGCAATACAAAATTAAATTCCAGATCAGACAGATACATTTTGGGGGAAAAAAACAAAAAAACAAAAAAATCTGTTTAAAGCATCTGTCTTCAGTAGCAGTGACACTAACGTTTCAGCCCTGGGCTTTGATATACCTCAGAACACCAAAATGGATCAAAGAACAATTAGACTATTTAAACAAAAAAGTGTCCTCAATGCTTAGCAAGACTACTAGCAAAAAGCACTCTTACTGTCAGAAAAAAACGAAAGAAAAAAAATAGGTTAAAGAAGGATCTGAAAGGCACATACTGTCAGAGTGTATAGTGTTAGAAGCAGCTAGCCCACTGTATCTCTGGTACACTAACAGTACAGCTCACAAACACAAAACCGCTAACAAAGCATCCGTGTTGGACTGAGTCATCTTTTCAGAAGCTCTGTGCAGTGTTCACACAACTCTTCTGCTCATTTCAGTTAGATTTACCATTTACCCTCCAAAGCAGTCAAAGCAGCTCCCTGAAATATTCTGAAATATTTTAACAGGTCAATGCTGCCAGCTGGTCTAAGGGCCATATTAAGCAGATGACTCTTAAAGCATCCCCAGTGAGACTAACTGGGATTGGCACCTTGCAACTGAAACTAAGTCTGTCCCAAAAATGTATCTGACGTGTAAATGCCAATGACTACTCTGCAGGTATTCATGGTATTTCACCTGCAATTAGCATAATCAGGCATCTACGGTAGAGAGACTAAGTATCCTCATTATCAAGTCTTAGTTTTCAGCAATCTATACTTCTTAGGGACGTATACTTGTTAGCCTGGCCCGGGATACTCCTGGTTCTCTACCAGACCAATATAGATGCCCTGACATTATATGCTTGAGTCCATAATACTCAGAGGACTAACACTGAAGAGCCACCACTTCAGTGTAAGAAACTCTAG
>Ga0181612_132569_pt1 | contig 11729 bp, 7 predicted proteins | sample HoacroProtozoa21_FD_119630 | JGI IMG/M metagenome (GOLD analysis project Ga0181612, IMG submission 119630) | Hoatzin crop microbial communities from Cojedes, Venezuel. Combined Assembly of Gp0051906, Gp0051904, Gp0051908 | reverse complement strand
TAAATATAAATGTAAATGTAAATATAAATGTAAATACAAATATAAACTTTTTTGCACCCTAGTGCTATCAAATCTGTATCGAACTGAGAAAATCTCAACTATGTACAACACCTTCAATTGTGTCTGTTGCAGAGTTTGCCTTGCTGAGGTTTACCAAGATAAAGCCCTCATTGAAGATTTCATGAATAGAGAAAATAATTATGAAGATCCACAGGTAGGAGGGAAGTATTCTAAAGGTCATAGAGTACTTCACGTTGTTTGGATTACTGAGCACTTGCACTGTTTTGATTACTGTGATTTCATATCTTGTCTCTCCCTTGTACCCTTAGCTATGTTAAAAATAGCATCACTGTAAAACTGCAGCAGCATTGCTATTTTGAGACTAAAGTGGACACAGGCAGTCTTCCAAAGGCACGGAAACAGCACTGCTGTGCAGCAAGAATTCTGTTTTTTCAGTGTGCTGCTTTGTAAACATCCATGCCTGAGCATCCATATGCACTGGGTTTGTTTGGTTTCTTTTTAATCTTCTCATCCTCTTTGTTACCTGAGCAAGAAAACACTTTTGCTCTGTAATTTCCAGTTGCACGTCGAAATATTGCCTTAGCTTCTGTGGGTGAGTGCAGGAATATAAGCAAATTTTATGAGAGAAACCTTATTTGACCAGTCAAAAGATTTTATTTCATTTTTGAGCTTTATATGGCTTAAATCAATCACAATTTCAAATTGAAAAGTTATTTACACTTTCAGTGCAAACAATTCCATTTTTAATTTCAAAACCTCTTCAGAACTGTAACAATGTCACAGCAAGATTTTCTTTGTTTTTATCCAGGAATGACATTCATATTATTGTCAGAAAATCCCAACCAGTTTTGTTGTTAGATTAATTTTTGTTTGTTGTTCAGTGGTGAGACACTGCTGAATTAAATGCATGTGTCCCCATCCCTAAAGTCTGTCTCTGGAAGCAAATAAAATCTTGTTTCCAGAGAGATGCAGAACTGTCCCGCTTGTTTAACGGGCGTCCTCCAAGCCACGATTGTACAAACAGACTTAATGGAGAACATGATAACGCCTGAAGGGTATGAAGAGAAAAAAAGACTTAAGCAGAAGCTTAAACAAAGCTCTAGCAAGAGATCTTATGCTGTTAATTCAGTGTAATTGTTTTTAATATGTTCACGGTGGGTTGTCTGTAGCCATGAGCTTGGTCACAGACAGAACCTGCAACTGATCAGTAAATCAGCAAACGCAACCTCCACAGAGCTTTTCTGCTTCATCCTCTTGTGTGTCTTACTGTTTCCAACCTGATAATTCAAACCCAGCTGTTTCTGCTAGGGTTTTCCATGAACACCTTAAAAGTAGAGGGTCTTTCCCCACTGGAACAAGTTGAGGTTGATAACATTTCTATCTCTTGTTTTCACAGGTTTGTGCAAAGGAGTTTAAAGAGTTTGTGGAAAGACTGAAAGAGAAATTCAGTTCAACCCTGGGGAATCCCAAACTTGAGATTCCGGATACCTTGCAGGAACTCTTTTCCAAGTATTTTACTTATGGTGCTTTTGACTCTGCGCCTGGGCTGAGACAGTGAGAGAGGAGGGCCGTGTGGAGTAGACCTCTTCTCTGCTGTGCATGCTTTACACCCTCTGTTACTTGTACACTTAGCATCAAAAGAAGTTTCAGTAAATACAACAAGCCATGTTTCTTTCAAATCCATACTTTCTAAGTACATATAACTCACTTTGTTGTTCACAGAAGCTTTCTTATTTTAAACTATTCCCATCTTTCTAAATAAGACTTCTTGTAAACCAGAAGTTCACAATGTCAGATTTTGATAAATTGTCAAATCCTCAGCTTTGCTACTAGAGATGTTGGTACTCAGGTGTAACATTTTAATGCAGTAGAAGACTTCCCTTTACCATTTTCCAGGTTAACTGGCCCCATTTCATATCACAATTTGTAGCTGGTTGCTTAGCTCAATCAGCTCAGTGCTGCTAAAACTGTCGACAGAGAAGAGCCCTCAGCCTTGTGTCATGTTCTCCAGCCCCAGATCATCAAGCTTCTTCGTGATGAACAACACTTAGAGAGAAATGTGAAAATTTGGGTCTCAAACCATTTTCTGATAACAAATTTAGCACCTTTGTACATTTTCTTACTTGGGGAAGAGCTGTACGTTACAGTGAAAGTGCTGCTGAGGGTCACTGGAAGTCCAAAACCTCAATGGAATAGCAAACCCATACAGTTCCGTACTGTCTCCTGTCAACGTGCTTTACCTGCTTGTCAGCAGAGAGCTTAGTGGAGTGAGGGAGATTGATCTGGACAGTTCTTTTAATTTTCTGACACTTGTGCAGAGAGCTGCTGGAGCAGATGGTTCCCCTGCGCTGTGTCCATGCTTGCCTTATTAGTAGTTGCACTTGTCAGCCTCTGGGCTTCACGGTTGATCTAAAATCGCAGAATGTTACTTTTGTTTCAGTGCTTTCCTTTCCCTTCCCATAACTAGATTTCGAGTTTTGGCGATCGGAGAAGACACAAATCAAAACACAAAAGAGGATAGTCTAAGCAGGTGAGTAGCTGTAGTACCGTTTTTTCCCATGAGGACGCCAAGGTCATGTCAACCCTCACATCTATGAAAGTCACATACTCTTCTAATTCAGTACATTTTTCATCTGCTTGTTGCAGTGTATAAAATTATTAATAGAAAAATACTTTCACAGGGCTGTAAGGAGCTCTGACATACATTACAGATTTGATGTATAAAATGATAGCAGCAGTGCCCTTCTCAAAATGGTGGTCTGTTATCATTAGGACAACAGTGTATGTTTTCTGTCTAGGTGCTATACCTGAAGAGAAGATGTTAGCAAAGAGAACTTTGTTTTGTGTCGGGTTATCTGGACGGATCCAGGAATTCAGGGTGGAAGGTCAGGGAAAATGTAACAGGCTCCTTTACGTGAATGATCCTCAGCTGTAGGGATCGCATGCCTTTTACATCTATTTCAGAAGCACGTGATTGAGTTTGTGTATTTTTGTGCTAGTTTAATAGTTAGGCACCTCATGCTCAAAAATCATTATGAATAAAGTCGTTTGTTTTTCTTTTCTCTTTCAGTGTCTATGATATTCATTTTCTAGTGCTACAGAACTTGATACAGAGCACTCTGGCACTCTCAGATAACCAGATGAAATCTTGCCAGTCGTTTCAGGTATAGTATCTGTACCAAACTTTACTGGTTATACAACTCTGAAGACTTTCTTCTTCCTACTTTGATATATGCCATTTTCAAACGGGAGAAAAGAAACCCAGAAACTCAAATCTGTGTCCATTTTCTGGAGATTATTCTGTTCTGCTTTTAGGAAATTATGTATTCTAGGTAGATTTTCAGTATGTTGCTTTTCTCTCCGAGGATAAGACTGCAAGATGTGAGGTTGAAGCAATCCCTAAAAATCATATGAAATAAACTCCACATCCCTTTCATGAGGTCAAACTGTATCATGATTTAGTGCCCATGTGAGCAGTTGGAATTATGTGCTGGAGGAGAGAACACAAGGACAGTCCTACTGTCCAGCTGACGCTGGTGTTGGGAAGCCTCTCCTTCAGCGTTGGGGACCACAAAAATGTATCATCTTACCAGTCAGGCACTTAAAAAGATTAAAGTTAGAAGTTCAAAGGGAGTTTAATATCTCATCAGCAGGAAAGAGTGGAGCCTAGAAAGCCAAGCTTACGGAAGCAAATGCTTCTGGTAAAATGATGGGAAGAATCTACCAAAATGTGTTGCAAATGAGCATTTTTATGTATGTAACTCTAGTGGGAGCCTGATCCTATTTTGAATGTCAAGTGTTCTGCAGTGTTTAGTTAATTTAATTGGCATTTACCGTGGAAAGCCTGGAATCCCATAAAAGGAATAGAATAGCATAGTTAAGTGAATTTATATGTATCATTTACATTCTGACTTGTAGCTCCACATTAATTTAGTTAATGTAAACCTCGAGTAGGTGAGTTGAACGGTGGATTTGGAGCTAACGCGGCCTTTTACATTGAACGGGGATTTCTTGCAGACATTCCGTTTGTACCGGGAGTACCGGGATGACATTCTCGTGAAGGCTTTCCTAGAGTGTCAGAAGAGAAGCTTGGTCAATCGCCGCCGAGTAAACCACACGCTGGGACCAAAGAAAAGCCGGGCTTTGCCTTTTGTACCCATGTCATATCAGCTGTCTCAGACTTACTACAGGTGAGTGTCAGAATGGTCACTCTTCGAACGAATAAAAAGAACCTACCCAGGCATGTTTGGCTTGGGGAGAGAATACACAGGACATATCTAGAGCAAAGAACCTGACCATCGGAGCTGAAGCTGCAGAGAGGAATGTAACACGTAGCCCTTTATTCAGTTGGCAGCTGGGGCCGTACAGAGAATAGAGCCGAGCTTGCTGGGCAAGCCTTTACAAAGACATACGCAGAGGACGGGAGAGGTAGTGCCCAGGTTCCTAGATGTAGTGGAGAGGTTTCTTTGGTGCTCTTGTCATTTCGATGGTTGCTTGCTTTTACTGTCCAGTTACTTTGGGCTGCACTGTACCTGGATGTCGGGGATGGGGCCGGAGAGTTGAACTGTAAATGTATTCGGTGCTCAAGCAGAAGATGAGATCTTTACTTTGCATTTGCTATATAGTGCCTGACCTTCAGATCGTGCATAAATCCCTAATGTTCTGGAACTAGTGAAAGGACTGTGAAAGCAGATGCAGAAGGGACCAGCTCTAGCATGGAACTTCAACTGTTTGGCTGTCCTGTGCTACCGTGGGTCTAAAATTCACAGACAGTAAGAACAGATTATGAAAGTTTTGTGCTGCTTTGAATTTTTTTTTCTCCCCAGAGTTTTTACATGGCGGTTTCCCAGTACGATTTGTACAGAGTCCTTTCAGTTCCTTGAGAAGCTCAAGGATGCTGAAAAATCAGACCAGCCAGATAACTTCTCCTTTAAAGATCAGGAAAACAACGCATTAGAAGGCATGATTGCATTTCCTATGGATGGACCTGGTGGCCAGTGCGTGGCGATGCTTTCCCTGTTCTCCCTGGGACTTGTATCTGTGAATGTGAGAATCCCAGAGCAGATAGTTGTGGTGGACAGCACTATGGTTGAAAATGAAGTGATAAAAAGGTAAAGACTGTTATTTTTATTACTAAATATGGTTTGGGGGTAACTTAAATTAAACTGGGCAGGCATTAGCATTTTCTGCACTGTATTGTGGCACATTTAGCTGTGATATGGTTTAGATTCTTATTTCTGAGGCAGCATTCTGAAGACTGACAGGCACTTGAGTTGGTACCTGTCATTATAGCCTTGGACTGCGTTTGTCTTCACATACGTGAGAAATTGCTAGGCACTTCATTGCCAGCAGAGCCAATGCGGAGAGCAACGTGTGCTAGATGAGCATTTTTATCAACGGTGTACCTTCGCGTTTCAAGGGCTAAAGAGGATTAGTGACAAGGTTTCGGCTTTATCAGTGAACCTGTCTCTGCAGCATTCGTTCTCTGTATTGTCTCCTCTCTGATTTGTTTGGTTTTTTTCTTTTTTAAACCTCCAGTAATTGAATACCACTGAAATTGAAACTCTCCCTAGGCAGTCTAATCCTATGAACAGTTATCCTTACAATCATTACATGTTTTCGTAAGAGTGCAACTAAAATAAAATCTCTTGCTATAGTTTAACCTATTGCTTCCTGTTATATTGCCAATAGACATGGAAACTACTCTGTTCTCTTTCGAGCAGCTTATTACCTATTTGAAGATTGTTATCATAGTCGTCTTTTCATAATATGCTATTCTTTTAAATGAGCAGCCTCAGTGCCTTTAGTTGTGTTTTTGGTATGTTATTCATGTTATCTGGATCTCTGTCTTTCATTGTTTTCCTCTGCACTGAACTGTGGTGTCAAAAAACAAATGCCCTGCTCCTGCTGGCCTGTCTGTGCCAATTACATCATGCTCTATAGGCGATGCACCTGCTAATACATCGCAAGATGAGGAATGGCCTTAGTCTGGCCAAAAAAAAGGCCAGAACCCCCCAGTGCGGTGATTCATGTACAGCTTACGATTCCTGTGAGTCACTACAATAGGTTTCTTTTCCGTTACCTAGTTAATTGTTTCACCTCAGGGTGGGGACAGGTGCATAGTACTATAATAAAAATAACATGCATTTGTCCAGATGAAATTGCTTCCTGCTCTCTTCCAGACTATTTCCCCAGTTTGTTGGAAATCTTCTGAATGGAAATCCTGTCTTTTCATACGCTTGCAGTCTCTCCAGTTCAATGATCCTGTGCAAACTCAATAAGCTATTTTATCGCCCGGGTCATTAGCAAAACTACACTGAACCCTGGACTAGTCCAGTGCCGAGTACAGGCATTTGAGTCCCCTTTTCCAGCCGGTTATGTACTCGTACTGTTTTTTCTGAATGATGTGTTCCCTTTTGGTTTTAAATATGTTTTAAGAGAAAGTACATAAGGTCTGCCGCGTCTTAGAAAAGGCTGGAAGGAGCCTTTAGTTGTCTCTGGCGTAACCTGCTTAAAACAGAGGCAACTTCAGAGTTGGATCAGGCTGTTCAGAGCCTCCACCGTTATCCCTAATGACTCTTGTTGTGCCCTGGAAAGAGACACCATTGGTTTGACGAAGTTTGTTTCTGGGAAATTTATCCTGGCTGCTGCTACAATCTTTCTTTGCTTTGAGGCTGTCTGCAGTTTGTTTTGTGTTGGTTTTTTGTTGGTGGGGGTTTTTTTCCTTCTTTTTTAAAGTAACTGGAACCTTTGCTGTGTAATTCTTCCTTCACCTTTTCTCCCTTAAAAGTAAACGCTGTCATGCCTGTACTGCAGTGTCCCTTACGGTCTCAGCCTTTGTGCTCTGACAGATGTTCCCTCATGATGAAGCGTGCTGAACCAAAGAGGTTCAGCAGTGTAAGCTGAGATATTTTGGGTTCATTTCAACATGTTTGAAAAAAAGAGAAAGTTTCCTTTTCCAGGGACCTTTGGTGCATTTTCTTTTTTGTAGTTGCTTGTTCTCAGCATCTGTTCTTGCTCTGCTCAGTGTAATGAATCACTTTCTTATTTTGGAAAAACAAACAAACAAACAAACAAACAAAACACCTCTGCTGTAGTTTGGGAAAAGAAGGACTTGAGGATGACGACGACGATGATGATGACTTAGATGACGGCTCTGGAGGCAAACGGAGAATAGAAGTAAAAGCTCGCCAAGCATCTCATACCAATTACTTACTGATGAGAGGCTACTGTGCCCCAGGAATTGTCAGCACGCGCAACCTGAGTCCCAGTGACAATATTGTGGTCAATTCCTGCCAGGTGAAGGTTAAGCTGCGATCTACACCAGTTCCAGGAAGACTCAGCTCTCCAGGTGAGTTTCTGTTTGGCCTATCTCCAACAGAACTGGATTGGAATAGGAAAGATTGCGAACTCGTGAGCTGAGGAACTGACTTGAACAAAGCCTCTTAACAGGAGCATTCTTTCTTCATTACACACGCAGTTTGCCCTGTAATGCTTTCTCTCCTGACTTAAACAGGTGGTTGATTTAGACGCACCTTTTTTTGGTAACAAGTCCTTGCCTGTATTTCATGTTGTGTGAAACTATTAATCCAAAGGGGAAAGTCTGTCCTCTGCTCTGTTATCCCTTCTCCAGGAGGCTTTTCAGTCCCTCCTGCAACTTAAAATACCATATTATGTCACACCCGGGCTTTATCTTCTGTAAAGAGAAAAGAAAATCTTTCAGAGCTCCTTGAATGGCAGTTCACATTTACTTGTCTCATGCAAGTGCCTGAAATAGTGGTGTTCTATCTCTGGCCTTTTACCTACAGTAATTTAAACATTTTTATCCTGTTTACAGCTTGAATATTTGCAATTTATCAGCACTCTCCCGTCTGGAAGAGCATCTTCCTTTCATCTGTAACACAGATGTACCCAGGAAAGCCTTTAGCTATTTAGCTCTTTAGCTGGAAGATTTAGCGCTGTCCCTGCCCCTTCCTGTTGCTGTTCTGGCAGAGGTAAAATAGAAATGCTCTCTCGTATCTCTGCTGCCACGCATGCCCTCCAGGGCTGCTGAGCTGGCGGCTCATGACAGTTGTTCCCATTTTTCCTCGGCTGTCAAAGAAGCGCAGCTGTCATCGCAGTGTCCCACAGGGCACGACGCAAAGGCAGCCTGCAGTTAATAGGGCGAGGAGCAGGGAAGAACAGTGCCAAAGCCGCCCTCTAATCATCCGGGACTGGAAAAAGGTGTTATGCTCTTCAGCTTCTGAATACTCTGTATGGGGGGGGAGGGAGGGGGGTGTCACCTTTGTGCAGTGATGGGCCTGTCTCAACCGCAGAGATGCTTTGTTACACAAATTGTACTAAGACATTGTCAGCCTCTAGTTTATCCCATATTTGGCCAATAGTTTTCGGCCATCAATCAGCTGCTTCCAGTTTTTCGATCAGTAGGGTCCTCCACAGCATTTCCTTGCCCTAGACTTTTCACTTGACCTTCTTCAAGAAAAAAGGTGATGATTCCCTCATTAACTTCAAGTTAAGCTGACCTAGTGTTAGAGAGAATACCAGCAAGTCTGCACTGTCTGTCAGTGATATTTCGCTCTGATGTGAGGGTAAGCCCTTGTAAACCAGCTTGCTCTTCTTCTACAGGTCTTTTCAGAGACAAATATGTAAGGCAGAAAGAAAAAAGGAAACTGCAGCAATGAAGGTGGAAAACTGAGCTCTGTTTTTAATTACAGTAGTCTAGAACACCTCTAATCTGTCTGTCTCAGAATATTTATCTTTCTGTAGTGTATTGCATCGTAACAAGTGCTTCACAGCTTATCCACTCATTTTTTATTTGCTTTGCAGTTTCTTCTCTGCTCGATAACACGTCTGTGGGAGTCTCCTGCCTCCCTGAAGCTTTTACCAGGCTGATAAAAATCCAAGAAGAAAATTACAAGGTTGATTGGTTTCTTCACGAGTGTACAGAACGTTATGGCTATAATCCCAGAGATGTAGCTGCTGTTTTGGAGATCCGTAATGCCATAGAGGCCACTTCCCACTTTGGAATTTGCAAAGCTGAGCTGAGCAAACGTTTCTGCAGCTATGAAGACGCAGAATCTGAAGGCACCAGGAGCTTGGAGCAGTACATTCAGGTGGATTTACAGCCAGCTGCTTTCCCTACGTTAATGTTTGCATGCTTACTATTCCCCTTGAGTGGGACTGTCTTCCAGGCTGTAGGAAGCAAATATAAATTGAACAAAGCTATTTATGTTAGGCAACAGATCACATCCCAATACCTGATAGCAATCTCACCTCAAAGTTAGGAAGGCAGCACTTACTTAAAGATAGGAACAAACTGTTTCAGAAACTTAGAGGTGCCAGCATTCACCTCTGGAAGCAAAATACTCTTTCCCAGTTACATTTTAAATTAATTTAAGCTGGACAAAAATGTCCTGTACTATAATTTCAGAAAAGTTTAAGGGGTAAAACATCTTTTCAACTCCAGTGCAGCAGGACAGAAAACTGAATATTCTACTAAGCTCTTCCTCTTTCTTTGCTGCCAGTTCAAGATGGCAATTCCATGATATTTGGTTAAACTGACATTTCCCAGTGAAAGCTCCCAAGACAATTTTTGTGATGTTCTGTGTTTGTGGTTTTTTTTCTTTATAGGACCTTATTGAAATGCAGCAGGTTTTAGAAGTAGGAGGCCATGCTGTAAGACTGGTTGCAATAGTATTTGCCAAGCCGTGGCTACTGCATTCAGTTTGTCTGAAGAACAAACCAGACGATTGTGATCAGCAAGGTGCAGACACCACTCCCCTAGACGTACCACAGGACTGCCTGCCTTTGGAACCAACGAAGGGAGAGGAGTGTGAGAGAGAGGAGGAGCAGCTGGGAAGAGATACACAATCCGTCAGTGATGACGAAGAACCTCCAAGGAAGAGATGTAAGACTCAAAATGATGTCCTTCAAGATGGCAGTCAACTCTGCCAAGGCTCAGAGAGTGGTCTGAGAAGTGCAAGTGAAAATAACTTTGATGCGGGTGTTACTGATCCTGCTGCAATGAAGGACGCTTTAATCACGGATGAAGAAACAGGCTCCCTGGGAGGGCAGACAGAACACCGAGCCGAACACCCAGGGTGTGCTCCAGAGGCTGTGAATGTGGACACTTGCAAGGAACAAGATAAGTCTTGTTCTGAGGACAAAGAACTTGAAGTAGAGGGTGATGAGCTCAGCACTGAGCACAAGCAGCAGATCCCTAGCCTTGAACAGTCAGCCAGTGAGCAGGATGATGATCTCTCCTACTTACAGGAGAACCCAGGAGTCTCTAAAGGTATGTAGGAGCACTCTGCATCCAAGAAGTAGCAACTAGCTCATCATCACTTGATCCCAACCGGGTAGCGCCACTTTATAAGCAAATACTAGATTTTTTTTATGACGCTGTACCAGAGAGAGAGTCTGTCGTTTCTCACAGACAAAGTAGTGTAACACTACTTGATCTGGAAGGTCTGGGAGGTTTCAAATACATCACAGATTCCTCCCTACGCCTATTGCTGGAATGTTTGTGACTAGTCCAGAAATGTGTTTTCCTTAGAAACTTGTTTCCATGTCTCACTCTTCTCCAAAACCATATTTGGATCTGGAGTTTCTCATCTCTGGCTTCAATCCAAATGCTGGACATCTCTAAACCTAGAAAACACAGCACCACTAGCGTACATCTAACTAGAAGGCCCATGACTGAAAGTTGGAAAGTCATTAAACCATTCACTAGAAAGCAGCACATGCCAGTGAGAAGATTAATAGCCTTGTTTGTAACCCAAATTGACTTCATTTTCATTTCATTTTTACTGCCAGTTTTCCTTTGTAATAGCTGGTAGTTCTTGCCAAGCTTTACATTAAGTAGGTTGTTGGGGATTTTATTTTGGTTTTATCAGCTCTGATTTCAGATTGAATCACAAGCTAACTGCTGATGTGGTGTTTTGCCAAGATCTGCTGTTACCCATGTTTAGGGCTGCAGACTGATCCATAGCATCTTAGAGCTTGGTATTGTTTAATCGGAGCCTTCCTGCAGGAAACAGACTGGGGGACTGTCTGAACGGCGTAGACTTCAGCAGCTCGTAACATGAAACCGCTGAAGCACTGTTCTGGATGTAACTTCCTCTTCTCTGTCACGCAGGAGGGAAAAAATAGTAATGCTATCAGGCACATAGTTCTTACGGGTCTACTGATGAAGGCCAGCTGAAGGGTTTACATGCACTTAAGCCAAAGCTGTTAGCCTCTGGGTGTGGTAGAAATACCTACATTAAGTAATTGTGTAATTAAAACCCATGATGTAATGCATAATGCAAGTTGCAGAGACAGCCTTCGCTTTGAAACTGAACCCTGCTGAAATCTTGCGTTTGCATTCTCACGTCTGCAGCTACTCGGGCTTCTGCTCCACTTCCGCGTGATTACCAGGAGCATGAAGTTAAACAACCCGCGTGAGCACCTGCGAGGCGAGACCCCGCACAGCTCCCTGTGTGAACCGCGGTTCTGTCAGCCCGTAGGATGGCCTGTTGCTCAGCCACGTCATCAGACTTCTGGGAATAAAAATTCTTGCTGGGATTGGGGAACGGGACCACAAAAAGTGTGGTTGCGAGAAGGGGGTGTGGGAGGAAACAGTACGGTGCAGACAGGTAAAGGCAGTGAGAGCACAAGCTTAGAGCTCCCCATGCCACTGAGAACACCACGCCACGTAGTTCGCTTGT
>Ga0181612_123668_pt1 | contig 11730 bp, 5 predicted proteins | sample HoacroProtozoa21_FD_119630 | JGI IMG/M metagenome (GOLD analysis project Ga0181612, IMG submission 119630) | Hoatzin crop microbial communities from Cojedes, Venezuel. Combined Assembly of Gp0051906, Gp0051904, Gp0051908 | reverse complement strand
CAGGCTAAACAAGCCCAGCTCCCTCAGCCTTTCCTCATAGGAGAGATGCTCCAGTCCCCTAATCATCTTCATAGCCCTCCTCTGGACTCTCTCCTCATTATTCAGTCATTATGGAGATAGGTGGTAAAATGCCTACCCAGAAAATCTACAGCCATTTCAGTGGGTTCCCAAAGACTAAGCTCCTTTCTTCATTGGTTTATACCAGGGTGAAAAACAGTTTTCCGATGCGTAACAGTGTACCAAAACAATGAAGAGTTTATACGTTATATTCACATGGTGTATGAACGTCAGGGTCTGGCTACCATTTCTTTTTTTCACGTTTTTAAAATAAGAAATCATTGAGCCAGAACTGTGTTCCTAGATGGGATTCCAGTTTTACATCTGCCCTGTAATCCATACCTTAAATCCACACAGGGAAATGCCTGTTACTGTTGCGTGTAAGAAAGACTGTTTAATTCCACTGAAGTTGATGTTATGTCTAGGAACCAGTTCCAGGGGTTCAGACTGCATATAACATGAGGCTGCTAGAACCTCCTTGCCTGAGCAGTTAACACTCGCAACCAGCCATGGCACTTACATTAGGCATTTGTAGTAAGCTCTCTGAACAGATCCTAGAATGCTTAGGTCTTCGACGTTTAAAAATATAGACTGGGTAGTGTTCAGTAACCTACATAATTTTTGCTGCGTAATTACTTTTAGTGATTAATCATCTCTTATTTTAATTAGAATGGAAACCCTCAAAATCCATACTGCCATGGAATTGATGGTGTAATGGAGGCATATTACAGGAGTCTAAAATGTGTACAGCTTTATGGACCAACAAATTTTGCCCCTGTAATTAATCATGTAGCCAGGTAAGCATCACGACAGGTACTTTGCAGAAACTTCTTATTGTCAATACAATTATCACATATAAAAGATGAACAGTTACATGATGCTCAACACTGAAAAAGGTATTTACAGTTGTTTTATTTATTCAGTGTAACATGATTAACTTACACCTTTGAGTAGGTTTGAAGACCATGCACTAGTATTTTGCAGACTTTCATTGGTGATTAAAGATAAATACAAGTGATCTAGCTGATCCACCCTGTGTTAAAGTCTTAGGAGAAATCATAATAAAAGAAATTTTTGCTTCACAGAAAAGATATAAATCTATCAAATATTTACAAAATGCGGAGGCATTTTGTGCATATGTAATTCCTCTAATCTCAAAATGTCCAAAGCATAAACAAAATTTTCCAGATTGCTCTGTGGCTACAATTCCCAGCTTGTAGTGGTACTTTTAAGGCAATAGTAGAGCAGCCACTGTGGGGGAGCCATGGCGCTGTGTTATACAACACCTCATCTGACTTCTCAAAGTCCAACCCTTCCTGTGTTTGTAGAAGTTTGAGGATAATGTTGCCTTATTGTGGCAGACAAGATCTTGACTTACAGTATCCTTCCATGTGTTGGTGTAGGAAAAGTGATGTGGCTCAGATAATTTGGCTGAGTAACTATCTGAACAGATTTTATTTTATTTATAGATTTAGAGAAAGAACTAACATTTATAAAATAAAGCAGTAAGGATGTGCAAGTCATTGTACTGTTAATGTTTTATATATGAGCTTGCAAAATACTTAATTGATGTGGAAAGAAATATTTATTTATTATCTGTTCTTGCTGTTAGTTCTACAGCCGAATGAGAAATATTCTTTGCACCACAGAATTTGCAATTTTTTCTGTGCACCCACCCCAGCATGGCTAAATAATTTGTTTCAGCTATTTGTCATTAGAATTAGTTGTTCCATCTTCGATTCATACCATTCAGATTATGTATATGTATATTCCATTGCTTGTCTTTAGCAACTAGCTGTCTCCTTTTAATCATCCCTTTGACAGGGTATCTCTAATAGCAGTTTTCAGACTGTGAGGAAATATGCCAGTCCTTCTGGCAGCTGAATTCCATGTATGTGGCATTCAGTGTCTGCATTAGCCATATTAACTGGAAGTCTAACCCATTGACTTTTCTGGCTCTTTCTTCTGCTTTAGAACTATTGTATCAGCTGAGCTGGCTGGTTCAGAATTTGGCAATTAACCTCAAGTCTCCTGTTCATTGCAAAAATTGAAATTCATGATCTGGTAGTACCATCAATGCATTGGCATAAATTGAGTTCCTTTTCTCACCAGTTGTTTCTCAGGAATATTTGTCAACTTTTGCAGAATTACAGAAGCCTGGCACCAGCATTTGTATTTCTTCCACTGAACTTTTGTCTAAATATCAAGTGGTTTCAAACTTCGGGAGGTCCTTCTGGTAGCAAATCACACTGCATAATAACAGGAAAGCTAAGTATCTTCATGAGGATTTCTACTGCATGATCATCCTTAATATAATCCATGTACCAATCCAGTTCTCAGTAACATCATTTTCCTTCAAGGTTCAGTTTCTGGGCTATTCTATTGACTCTTATAGACAAAGTAGTAGAAATTAGGATCTAACCTGCAGTTACTCTTTGAACCTACCTTCAGTCTCAAAGAAATTTCTTCTTCTCACATCCCTCCTACTTAAAAACATGCCTCTGATGAAATCTCTGGTAACTATGTCGGATATTACTATCCTGTTGTGATCTCAGAACTCTTCGGAAGCTCTTTAAGCGGATAATGAGTTTATTAACCTTCCCCTTGCTAAGGAGTTATCTACATGAGATTCTATCTAGTGTACTCTGTTATCTGTCCTCCTCATAGAAGATCTTTCTTACAAAAGACTTCAGAATGTTTTATTCTGTGGAAAATTTGAATAACCAAATTTCTATTCCATTTCTTCAGCCTAAGTATGTAGACAGTATTAAGTACTCAGAAAAGATAATGAATTTTTGTTTTACTCTCTCATCTTGCAGTCGTTAATGAAAGATTATAAGCATTCTCGAAAAATGAGATAAAAGAAGTCTCTGCATGGTACATAAAATGTATTCCACAGTTGGTCTTGTAAATCTAGATATTTAACTATCAGTCCCTACTGCCATCATGTAAATAGATGATGTTCATCAGTTTCATTGTCTGTGTGACTTTTCTACCCATCTGTAACCTGGAGAGGGAGAGTGAGGAATGTGATGTCTTTATACAAGTTGTAGATTCCATTTCACACACATTCTGCCGAACTCTTGCAAATGTTGTGTTTACAGCATCTTATTTTTGGCCGTACTTGCTTGAAAATGCCCTGTGTCATGTCAGAGTTAGAATTTTCTAAGCACATGCAATCATCGTGAGCATCATTAGAACATAACCTGTTCAGTGACGCAGACCTTTCATGTTCAGTGACCAATGAGACAGTGGGTTCTTTGACAGTCATATTCTGTACTTGGGTGTATATTCCATAGTATTCATATGGGGACTATTTTTTTTGCCCTGCTCCCCATACTATTCATTGCCACTTTTATTATAAGGTTCTACTGTTTGACTCCTTCACAGCACCAAGAGCCTTCATGAAAGTCATAACTATATTGACTGCTGTCACGTGAAGTAGCAAGTAGAGCATCCTGCTCCGTGCAAAAAAAAGTGCTTTACTAACTATATAGGTCGTTTTGACCATTGGGAGTTGAAGATAAAGGAAACGAATACTTAGTTTCTCGTATGCAGGCCACAGAGCTCAGTGGGCCTGCTACGAACTAGCTGTCTTTCAGGACTTTCCACATCTTCAAAAGCCGCTCATTTTCAAAGAGCAGTTTCTTCTTGTGTCCTTTGGCTGAGGTGGGACTGGAATGGCACTGGATGTGTTTTGTCTTGTATTCATGTGCAGCACAGGGAGAAGCTTGAGTCGTGAAAGCGCATCTGTGGGTGGTGCAAAGAGATGAATATCTAAGCCAAGGTTGCAGGCTGCATGTTCAGCAATTTTACAAATGTGCACATAAATGAGAATTCTAAATCTGCTAGCATGGTGAACAGTAAGTAACCTGGTTTTGTAAGACAAAAAAAAAAAAAAAAAAGAAATACTTATGCAGTGTGCTGATTCCTGATAAATTTTATTTGTGCTATAAAACCAACCATTCAGTAGTAATAGATGCCCTTCATACAACTATTAAATAACTTAGACTTTCTAACGACTCATGATTCTGTAAAGGACATTCCATCCATGCATTTCTTGGTAGTGATATTCAGATTATCAGTGTCAACATTGTATTAGTTACATTTTTCTAATGTTCTTATTTAAAAGTAGAATGTCCATCTTAATTATGAATGTCTTTACTTTTGAAATCCACTGCATCACGTTTCTTTAGTTTTCTTAGTTCTTAGTAGTCAAATTTTAAAAATACAGCTTCTTTTCGTATTAGTTCCTTTGTATAAAGGGTTTTTTTTACTATTATAATGTTTTTTCTTCCCTTAGATACGCTGCTTCAGTAAAAGATGGCTCCCAGTATTTTGTTCTTCTCATTATTACAGATGGAGTTATTTCTGATATGGCTCAGACGAAAGAATCCATAGTGAACGTAAGTTTTGCTGGAAGTGTTGAAATTCAAAAGAATTATGTTTCTAGGAATTTATATTTTAGGCAATAAACTAAATCACTTATTATTTCAGGCACTAAATTTGTTCAATAAATTGACCATTTTTTCCAAACAGCAGAAGTTTATTATTCATAAAGACAAAAATAAACCAAAATATGAATCTCAGCTTAATTAGATAGTGTTCTGTGGGAAATGATACTGTTCTCTCTAACACACTGTATGTTCATATGATTTTCCTCATCTGATTCTTGCCGCCTCCTTCCTCATGAACATCCCACCATGCAGTTTTTCGCAGTGAACTGGTTTTTATCTTTCAGATCAGCTTTGATCCCCCCACGCCTTTTTAAAAACTGCCCCAAACTTTCTGATCCCACATGGCAATCATCAAGAAATCAGACATCTGATTTCCTTCTAAAGAGTCCCCTGAAATTTCAATAATTCTTAGTAGTTTCTCAGTTTCTGCATTATTTTCAGTATTATTCCCTTCAGAACTGCTATGCTTAGAAGTAATATTCTGTATTATGAACAGATTCTGTTTTTCTTTTGCCTCTGGGACATGTCAGGTGAAAGTACACAGAAACAGCTTCCAGACAGGGTTTGAAAAGATCTACGATAATAGTTTTAAACACACCACAGTGGATCTAGTTACTAGTGAAGTGATGGGTGAAAAGCCTACGTGAAAATAATTAAGCATCATGTCAAAATGAGTGGTGTAGAATGAGGTGGCGTATTTTTGAAGGCCTGCCTCCTGTAGAGATTCAAAACTGTTCCAATTTGTAGGGTGCATATGAAAATGTTACTGAAATGCTCTGTCTTTCTCTGGAGAACGAGATGCCCTCAAGTTCTAGCCAGAAGCGTGTGGACAGAGTCTGTGTGTTAACAAGGGCTCTGACAGCCCGCCTGGCAAGGTTTTACACCCAAAGCTACAAGTGTGTTTGAAGCTACCAGTTTTCTTCCTCTCCTCTTCCAGCTTCCAATGTTAGAATAGACTGACTCTCGCTTTTAGAGGAGATGAAGAAGCTTTTAGCTTGGAAGTTCATCCTCTAGTCTAGCCTAGGAGTTTGGAACATAGCTTCCTTTAGGTGACATAAGCTCCATGGATTAAAAAGCACAGCTCTTCATTTAACTCACATCTCAATTTGAAGTCCGTAAGAGACCAGCAAGTCCGGTTGGCTGATATTTTGTAAGATTAAGTAATTTGCCACTAAGAGATACAGAAAAAGCTTGTTTTCAGTAATAGTTCATTTCCAGGAATAATAACTGTTAGTCTGCAACTGTCTGGAAATAAAACAGTTGTATTGTTATCTTGGAATTAGCAGAAGTTTGGGAATATTTGCTGTCCTTTCTTTTTATGAAGACGCATTCATTTTTCTGTATACTTGTTGAAGCGTGAGCACAGTATACCATGACAGAGCTAGTTAAATGCTATTCAGTAGATGTTTATTCAGTCTTAATAATATCGAAAATAAAAAGGGCAGTGATGTTCAATGCAACTTGATATGTATAAAACTCAGCAAGAGTATTATTTTAACACTAATTGTGCTTTTAGGCATCTTTCTCATTACAGCATATCTGTCAGACACGTTCTGTTTTACCAAACTGTTTAAAGGTTATGCTGTCATTCAGGAAATGCCATCACTGAAGTTTACATGCAGAAGTTTAACTCTTTGTCTTTATGCTGTCCTGGCCACTTACTGTTTCATTTACATTGTGTCGCATAGTACTGTGTCTGCGAGAGTACGTCTCTTTAGAGGATGTTTTCTTTACAATCAAGCAAAAAGATTAAAGAAAACATCTGAAAAACAGACGGTGTTCAGTTCTGAGAAATGCCTTCATGACTGCAAAATATCCTGTACTCACTAGTAGTGACTTGTGTCTGTAATTCAGCAACAGTTACACTGCATTTGTGGCCCTTAATCACAGAATCACAGAAGAGTTGATGTTGGAAGGGATGTCTGGAGGTCATCTTGTCCAACCCCCTGCTCAAGCAGGGCCACCTAGAGCTGTTTGCCCGGGACCACAGCCAGAAGGCTTTTATCTTCAGTAGTATATTAGTATTTAACTAACATGGTATTATTAACTTTTTTTTCCTCTGTTACAAAATTTTAGTTGGAAGATCAACTATATAGTAACACTTTGTGATGAATTTGCAGTCAGTGTATAGTGTATAATGTATAGTAGCATAGAACAATGAATAGTGATTTATAGAATGGCATTTTTCCATTGTTTTAAATAGCATGTTTACAGTAATGAACTGTAAATCTGCTTAAAGAAAGTTGGTTTTATATGTAGTATTATGAGAGATGAAGAATGGGAAATGGTGGTGATGTATCTAAGATGAGAATATCTTTTAAATGAGGGAGAAAAACACTCTTATATTTTCCTTTTGGAATATAGACAGTATGTTCAAAAACCACTTGACCTCAGTCTTCTGTGAAGCAGAGTTTAATTTAGCAGAAAGTCCTCATCTATGATTTTTGACCAGGGTATACTCCTGTTTAAAATTACTGTAGAAATTTCACAGTTCAGTGGAATATCTCAATAAGGAACAGTTGTCAACCCTGACATTTGGTAGATGGATTTTTTTAGTTGCTACCCTCCTCAGCAGAGGCAGTTTCAGATTATTTCTGTAAACTAGCAGACACCTGGTGCTAGTATCAGGGCAGGAGAATCCAATATTTATGATATTGTCTTCATAATTTTAAAGGTTTTACAGAGAGTTTATTCAGGGAAAGCTAAATACCGTCTTTGCCTTGTTTCATTGAATGAAAAAGATTAAGTAAAATTAAAAATCTTACAATAAGCCAGTTTGATATCTTGTTTAGTTTGTGGCATGGACGACTGACTTGAATAAAATTTCATTCATGGAAGACATGTAAGATGCATATTGCTCAAATAGGTGATTTATTCTCCTGAGAAAAATTGGCATAAGATCTATGTAAAAAATAGTGTCACATAGTTCCAAGGAGTTATGTAATATCGAGAAACAGCAAAGTACATTTAAATAAACATCAAACTGTCATTAGGTACGTATTTGCAATTATTGTCAGTTTACAAAAGTTTCGAAGATAAATTTGTCACCTTAGTTGTTGTATTAATATTAAATCCTGACATAGTTTGTTGTGTTTATTTATGATCTTAAATGATTCAAAGACTTTACAAGGAAAAAATAAATAATCGTCTGCCTTTCTATCTTCATCCAAGATGTTTTGTACCACTTAGTTCACACCACTCAATTTTTTGGGTGGAAATAAAATCGTTCTTCAAAACAAAACTTCTGTATGTTTTTTATTCAGATTGTCCTCAGATCTCACATATTATTGGCAGAGGTTATGTAATGTGTTAAACCTCTTTTTCTTCTTCTTTTGAAGGCTTCAAAGCTTCCAATGTCAATAATTATAGTGGGGGTGGGACCAGCAGAGTTCGATGGTAAGTATTCTAGTGGTTTTCCTATAATTTTTTTATATTTGTTTACTTTTTAGTAATATGTGGCTTTTCAAGCAAGTGTTGTTCTTTAAAAGAGCATAATATGGAACAAGCAGTAAGCACTGTTGACATTTCCAGCTGGGTTGATTGATAACTCAGTATGATTACAAGTTACCATGTGGAGCTGTGAAGCCCCTCGGGCGCTCTGTTCAAGTGACAGAACCATATGGGGGCTCAGCATTTACAGAGCTCCAGAAGATGAGTGGGGAAAAAAAACCCCAAGTATAGTCAAGTAATGTTGAATTTTTTCAACATGGATATTTAGTGGCCCTGTGAAGTGTCAGTGGACTGGAAATATTGATCAGCTATTCCTGCTGCAGTAATAAAATACTGAGAAAAATAAATACCTTTGAGGAGGTGGTCTGAGTTAAATTGCGTTTCACTAGATAACAGGAGTGGGCCTTCCTGTGTATCAGCATTGAGATAATGTTACAGCAGGAGAGAAATTACCAGGATTACTTATGTATTCTTTAATGTGATGTTCTGGAACACCATTCTCTATTGCAATAACTAAGCTACTTCCATTATTTGGGCTAATTTATTAAATTCCATTGTGTGTATCATTGCACTATGAAGTGTAGACATTCTCTGTATAACTTCCTCAAAGTCCTACAACCTTTCTTTTTAATTCTAGTACTCCTGGTTAGACAGTATGCCTTTTTTTGTACATGAAATGTACTTAGTACTACCACAGATACATAATGTAAATAGTCACTGATGACTGCACATGTTAATTCTGATACAAATATTCTATAAGTATGAAAACAAGAGGGAAAAATAATACAAGAAAAATAATTTATTGGGAGTTGGCTTTCTTATGCTTTATGGCAAGTGGTATGTTAGTGATAATTTAAAGTATCTTATTGCTTGAAGAGATTGTCCAAGTGGACGCTTGCACTTCAGATGATTGTATGCTACAAGCAATGAGAAAAGACAGTTTATCTTCATAAATGCATTAGAAAAATTTGCAAACTTCATTTTTGCCCCTGAGAATTCCAGCTTTAGTCGTATGTTACTTTTGTCTCACCCCTTCTTTGCCTTTTCCCTTTCTCAGTGTTTGTCCAGTCCTTGGGTTTGTCTAGGCTCCCCTTAACTCAATCAGGACACACAGATTCAGTCTTCCTTTTACTCCTGGAGGTTGTCTTTGCAGAGTTCTTGGGGTGTCATTGTTACCGCTTCTTTTAAGGGAGGATTCTGTTTGTACTGCAGGATAGTTTCCATCTTTGGACCCACACCCCATGAGTATACTGCCTCAGTGAAATTCACCTGTTAGATGTGCGCCAAATCTGTAGTCCCTTAGTGCCCAAGAGGGCAGAGAAATGACTTTTCCATGTGCAGAAATTCCTTCTGGAAAAAACTTCAGCATCCACATCAGATGTGTAGTCTGTTGAAGTGTGTGTGTAGGAGGCTGTATCTTCCAGGCAGACTGTCTTACAACTCAAATGCCAGTCTAACCTCAGTTCTGCTGTAGAGAGACTAGGCTACTCCTCTCCAGGTATCAGTGCCCCTCGTATCTCCCAGCCCCTGGGAGCTACCAGAGAGGTTCTTAGAAGTCTGGAACTCACATAGATGGCACATACATTTGGCAGAGCTTTACATAAGGATGTGAGGATGACTGTAGCAGGTCAGATCAGGGGTCTGTTTTGCCCAGTCGGTATCTGACATGGCCATAGGTGGTCATCTAGAGAACATCAAGAACAGGATAAGCAAATACAATACTTCCCTGAATACTGTTTTAAGATTTGAATTTCTTGAGCACGATGGGCTTTATGTCTGGTTTGGAAATTTTCAGTGGACGTCTCCTTCAAATACTTGCTCAGTCTCCTGGTTTGAACACATGTACGTTTTTTGCACCAACAGCATCACCTGGCAATGTGCTTTACACACCTGCTAATTTTTATTTTTAACAAATAGGCTCTTTTGTTTGGTTTGAACTTGCTCCTGATAGCGTCATTTATGCTTTCTAGTTCTTGCATTGGAAGAACTAGGTGTTGAAATGCTGGTTTCAGTGAACTCGGCCTGATTTGTAAACCCCTGAGAAGCTGAGTGATGCAGGGCTTTGATTTTCATAGGGTATGCTGAAAGAAGGATTGTAGAATTGCAGATCCAACAGCTGAGCAATAATCTGTCATCCCAAGTCCACCCCTTTCAACACTGACCAGAGAGCTGGTATGCCTTTCTACCTAGAGTGGCTTCTGGGTATCTAGACAATTTTAGTTTTCTTGGATCCTGTTCAGAAAGATACAAGAAGAGTTACCCAATAAATTTAATAGTTTTTTAAGAACTTCTCAATCCTGCACATTTAGTCATTACTTTTCCAGTATGCATGTGAGTTATTACCCCTTTGTGCTGTATCCTGTGATACGTTCTGTAAGAATAATTGCTGAAGGTGAATTCTTCTCCACCTGTGAAGGTATAAATCTAGCCTTACCAAAACAGATATACTTGCTGGTTTGAGAGCTGGAAGGATAAGGACCTTGTCATGGTGTGTTTTATTGTGAAGATGATAATAAAAGCGAAAAGTATGTATTGTCAGCGTGGAAAAGTGCAAAATAGCTACAAAGCATGATGTGTTTTATGGCACAAAGGATCTTAGAGTTACCTAAATAACAATGGTTAGTTTTGTTACACTGAAGCGTAAATTGACTAAAGTTTTTGTCAGTAAGATTGTTCTTGTTGTGTAGCTGAACTCACAGATTAAGTAGTTTTGTTGTTTTTTTTTTAAGCTATGGAAGAACTGGATGGTGATGTAGTGAGGATTTCTTCAAGAGGAAAGTTTGCAGAAAGAGACATTGTGCAGGTGGGAGAGAAAATTTACTCTAATAGTTAGATTTTACTGATGCTGTTTGTTTTGAATTCATATTTCTGTCGATAGTCCTGCCTTTCATTTTACCTTAGCAGTGATGTATTTTATCTTGGGGTATTCATAACAAACTCAGAAACTCTCTGTGATACGTATAAGCCTTTATCTAACATGTAGTGGTGGATTTACATTCATGAGGAAATGACCCCTAACTGGCATCACACTGATATAAAGTCTTAGGGGTTTACAGCCATGGGAGAAGAGTTGCCTCTCCACTGCAATCTCACTATGATTCCATAAAGAAAAACTGCAACTTTTGTGGAAGTTGGCAGTACTACTCTCTACAGTCATTCAGTCCGCCCAGCAGTTCTGATCCAAACCCTGGCAACCAGTGGCAGGGTGGAATAGCAGTTTTGCATGCACATACGCACCCAGCAAAATCCCCCTTCCCCTCAGCGCTGCGGATTTCTAGAATTCCACAGATTGTCCTAACTATGTACTTCATCCATGCTCCAGGCACCTCATCTTGCCTCCTGATTACCTACCCCCCTGGAGAAACTTCATTTCATTGTTACTTTCTTGGTCAAATAAATTCAACTAGCTATTCATTTTTTATTTTAATGGGATACTAAAGTGGAACGAAACAAAGAGAAAGACATTTGATGGCTCAGCACACTTGCTTGCAAAATAAAGTATTAAAGAATTTAACATTTGAAAAGCAGCAAACTACTGAAAAATTGGATGGATCCGATGACTATAGAAAGAATTATATCTGTCTAAAACTAAGTCTTTTATGGAAGGCATATTTTCCTGGGAGTGTCTGAATACATTTATGAAATAGAATATTGCAGTTGGAAGGGACCTACAACGGTCATCTAGTCCAACTGCCTGACCCCTTCAGGGCTGACCAAAAGCTAAAGCGTGTTATTAAGGGCATTGTCCAAACGCCACTTAAACACT
>Ga0181612_118916_pt1 | contig 11730 bp, 6 predicted proteins | sample HoacroProtozoa21_FD_119630 | JGI IMG/M metagenome (GOLD analysis project Ga0181612, IMG submission 119630) | Hoatzin crop microbial communities from Cojedes, Venezuel. Combined Assembly of Gp0051906, Gp0051904, Gp0051908 | reverse complement strand
TAAGGAGTAACAGAAGGAATTACCTTGGGTGAGCCGGCAAAAAGGGGTAGATGCACGCTCCCACCGATGATGCGCTTGTTGACCAGGCAAGAGACTACGTGCAGCAGAAATACTGAGAAGCTGCAAGGACCTGGTGCTGTGCCAGATGCCTCTCTGCTGGGAGGCTCTTCAAACACGGACGCTATTTACTGTACCAAAGTTCAGAGGGGAAGGACAACAAGGAAAGTAGCAGAGCAAAATGTATGCTGTGGGTTTTAACTACAATGCCCTGATATACCTTCCTTCCTGAATTAAAAACCTGCTGAAGGTTTTCATACGCGCTCCCTTGTCCTGTCCTCAAGAAGGAATCGGAAAGCAGAAAAGCGTGTGGTGGACATGCGGAGCCAGGAAACAGAGCAGGGAGAGACAAGATGCATTGTGAAGTGAGGAAAACACACTACATGACAGAATCTGAGGTGGGTTTTTGCCTTTTTCTGCAGCATGGTATGTTTGCTTTCCACCTGGAGTCAGCCAGAAATTTTTCCCCTAATAAACTCCCTGCTATTGCAAAGTCTGAAGCGACTGTAGTACACACAGCAGACTTCCAGAGACTCTCCAGAGCTAACCACTATTTTATGGGTGTCTAAACTGATGGGAGTTACAGCATGAGTTTCAGTAACAAACAACAAATGGGGTACAAAACTGACTCTGTTTTTCTGCAGGGTCCTAGGATTTAATGCTGACTACACAGACACGAGATCCACAAAGAGCCTGGCACAGTACCCTCCTCTGCCGGGCAGGCTTGCAGCCAGGTGCCAGCACAGGAACTTGAAGGCTGAGTTCAAGCTCTGCAGGCTCTTGCTGTGGACAGGTTTTTCACTCCCAAAATGCCCGGTGCATCACATTTCTGCCACCGGGCTAATTCTTCCCCAGTACAAGGCATGATGGAACAAACGCTCCCAATCAAAGGGGGAAACTCAGTCAGTCAAGAAAATCCTCCCCAGGCTACCAGGCTTTATTCCTTCCAGTCGGCTCAGTTTTGTTTTTCCAGTTCTTTCAAGTACTCTGGGTCTCCCTCCAACCTTCTCCTTGTGGAGCACGCCAGGGTCTCCAGAGCAACCATGAAGGTTCAACTCAAGTGGGATACAAAACTACAGAAACTGGCTCCATCACCCCCAAAGCCCCATTACAGCATTTAATAGCACTTCAGTGTTAGGAAAAAGCTCTTTTTCTCCTAACAGAAAAGGTTTTACCCACCAAGCCTGGAACACCCAGATGTGCAGCCCTTGCAGAGGCATCGCAGGGCTCCTGCTGCTATCATCTGTTAATCCATAAGCTGAAGTCCCCATGCCCTTGTCTCAGCTCCGCATTTAGAGGTCTCATGTCCTTCCCCACTGCAATACAACACGACTGCTGTTCAGGCACATGCATGAGGTCAGGAGCTCCTGAGAAGTATCTGAGTAATCCCTGACCTATGCTAGCAGCTTCCTGGCCTCTAGTATGAAAGGATGAAACAAGGACAAAACTGCCCCATTCCTACGTGTGATTTCTGCCTTCACTTGGTTAAAATGCCCCTTGGTCCAGAGCTGGGACAGGCCTGGGGCTCCATCCTAGCACCTTTGCTAGGAGCACCTCTGAGAGGTGTTTAACTCTGTCTTCCACTTGCCGCCTGGATCATGTCCCTCCAGCCCTTGGCCAGCAAGGAACCAAAATGAAGGGCAGCTTCTTGAACAAAGGAAGAGGCACAGGTTTACTGAATATGACAGCATATAGCTAAGACAAGGACAGACTACATTCAACACTGTCTTGCTCTCTTTTTGTGCTGCCCCAACCTGCTCAGTGTTGGGTTGGATTCATCTCACCTACAACACAGACATCTCCTTAAGAGCCCATCATCCGGAGCCTCTTTATCATCAACGAGAAGAGACAGGCACAATCTGACCTGTTTCAGATATCTATCTATTAGGACGAGATCAAAGTGCTTGTTTCCTCTGCTGCCTATATAGGGGGGCTGAGGGCAAATGGCTGGGATGTTAGATGTCAGCATCTGCAGAGGTGACGTTCTGCATCATGCACTCAGCTTGCAGAGAGGACCTGTCTCACACTGCATCTAACATGAAAGCACTTCCAGTCCCCAAGGCCTGAAGGTAATGCTACACTTCAAATGTTATGTGAGAGGTATCGCGAGGTATCTAATACTGAGAAAACTTCACAATCTTTTCCCTGTAACAATATTCCAAGTGGATCCAAGTCATTTTGGGGGCTGGCTGAAGAGAAGGCAGAGCTGCAGGTCGCAGCCTGTCTCTGTGTCAGCAAGAGAAGAAAGGGAAACGTCCCTAGCACCAAACGCTTTGTACCACAAGAACGGCATTGCCCAAAGAGCCTGCAAGGCTCACTTCATGCCCATCAAGAGATGTGCCAGGACAGGCAGGGAGGGATGCACACAGCAGGGCTGTGGCAAGGACATAGGAGAGGAAAGGATACAGCACCCAGACTGCACGTTTCTTCCAGCAAAGAGACTTGGGATTTACAGACCAACCTTAAGGACTCTTTTTCATGACTTCTGATATATGATCCTTTGGGGCAGGCAACACCAGAGCTTGATGCAGACAAATGCAAAATAATGAGTCTAAGGGCTGGAAGCCAAAGCAGATGGCACACATTAAATGGAGCTGTCATGCCGCTAGGCTGGCCAGGGGGAGAGATTGAGGAGTTATTCTAAGATTTGTGAAGCCATCAGCCCCCGTGCTACAGAAAATAAGAAAATTAAGCTCAGACAGGGACTGCAGGCAGAATAACTTCTCTGACAACAGGATGAATGAGCAATAAGTTGTTACAAAGGGCCCTCAAATCAAATAGAAAGCATGGAAGAGACCGCATGACATTTACCCACAGCGGGACTGAACCGAAGGGTTCAGAAGAAAACAAGAAGTTACAATGAGCTCCCTGAAAGGGTGCCTCACCGGTGGCAGAGCTTTTTCTTCTACCCCAGCATACAACTGTCACAGAATTTGCAGGCTCCTGCCTCAGATTTTAATAGTTATCTCTAATGCTGACAGGTGCTTGCTCCCATTGACCCTGCAGAGCAAGCCATGCTGAGAAAGTGTGACTGGCGGTTGTCCACCTCCACACATCAGCTGCCAGTCACATCCCAGTTCCATAGCACAAGCTGCTTGATTATTTTGATCTGTTTTGTTGGTGGTGAGGTTGGTTGTTTTTCTCCTTTTTCACCCCCCCCCCAGGATTTATTCAGAAGTTTCTCTAAGCTGTGAATTGAATAAACTCATTCTAGATGCAGGCTTTGAAATAAAGGAGATGAAAACCTGAACTGACCTGAGACATGCTGTACTGCCTGCCAGCCCATGGTCACTGCAGTCAACAAAGTTCAACCAACTTCAGCAGAATTTGAAAAAGACCTCACAACCCTGTTGCAATGCAATTGCCAGGCTTGCCAAAAACCATGTACTTAGTAACATGCTCTGAAAAAGCCCAGCCCTCTGCTAGGCACTCTGCTTCCCACCTCTTCACAAAGAGCACACTTCAGACAATGCTGCTCTTGAGGACCCAGAACAGGGCTACAGAGGCAACTCCATACCTCTCTCTCTTCAAATTGTACATCTTCCTCTAAGACTCAAGCAGGCTCTCCTTTGCCTTCTCAAGAGCATCCTGCAATTGCCTTGTTTTCTCTTCCAAATGGTAGAGATTGCAAGCCAGCTTTACGCAGCTCAGTTTGCACCCATAGATTGGTGACTACAATACCCAGCTAGCTGTCCTGTGCCTTTAGAAGCTCCCAACCAGGCACTAGAAGGTACAGCGACCTGCACCTCACGTGGCGCAATCCTCCACCTTTTCTTCTCCATCCATTTCATCTCTAAAGCTGGCCAGTACCAGAGGGTCTTCCCTACTACCTGCCTGAGAGAATCACCACCAAAATCCCCCTTGCTGCCACAGCAAGGATACACACAAGGACTCAGCAACAACTGCCGTGTTCAGAAGATGTGAACAGTCTACAGCTCCGTTAGAGTCAAAAGAGGAAGAAAATAAACCTAAATTCCAGGAACTATACTTCTGCATGGGCATCTTCCACTGCTGGTTTCATGTGAGCAGCCTGCCTTTACTCATCTCCCATCCTTAACACGTTTATCATCCGCTCCACTGTTGCTTTGAATTACCCCAGAGGTGACTGTATTTCAGCAACAAATTAAACTGTCACAATACATTCCTTTCTACACTGTTTTTTAAAATATGTGAGCTGTGGCTGCCAGAGAATTGTTTTGGAAAGATTAGGTTAGGTGCCCCGGAAACTGCCTTGAGAAAAAGTTAAGTATTTTTTCACTTCTTGAAGAAATCTACCTCTTTCTTTTTTCCCCTGGGAAGTTTTTTTTTATCCTCAAAGACGTGGTCAGTTAACTGCATCTTGTTTTTAAGATCTTTCCACAGAAAGTGCCTCGGCGTGGGTGACCAAAAGGGAGATGGCTCATTTTGTAATTACACACCACCAATACAAATCAAGATCTTCAAGCCCTATGGTTTTTAAATCAAGCCCCATCCACATGGCTACAAGATCTCTTTTCAATTGCCCAAATTTTCTTACTGTTTTTCTAATCCACAACAAGCCACGACACTAAGTTTTACCATAGGATATCTATCCATTTCTGCAGACACCAGCCCCATTTAAGCCTGGAAGTCTTACACGGAAAGGACTGCTATTCCAGCCTTCCACTAACATCACTTTTAAGACCAGATACCTAAAATATTGAAACAACAGACAAGATGACCTTGCTTGAAATGATAAAAGGAAAAACATCCCCACCTTCTTCAAGGTTCATTGTGATGAGAAAGCATTTCACTCATCAGAAAATCAGATTAGCAACACATCAACAGTTGGTTGCTGAATCTTTTGACACTCAACAGTTACCAAAGCAAGCCGGAAGCTGATCCTGCAGTCAAAGCACTGGATTAGGACAACAATTTCTGTTCTCAACTCTTCTCCAGGCTCCTCCTGTTAAGGTGGATTTCCATTCCTCAGTTCCCCAGCTGTAAAACAAGAGGTCATAATAATGCCTCTCCTTTCCCTGCCCAGTGTCTGCCCTGGCTATAGGCACTGGTAGATACTTGGGGTATGGACACTTTACCCACGAGCAGTAAGAGTGATCATATCTACCAGCAAAATGCTGGGAAGGAGCAAGAAGAAAGAGAAATTAATGGATTAACTCACTTTCCATAGACAGAACTTGGCACCTGAAGCGCAGTTTTTCATCTTCTAGCAGTTTTGAGGAGCAGCCAGGCCTGGACACTTCATAGGCTGGAAGAGGGTGGCTGCTTGGGATGTACCCCGCAGAAGAACAGGAACAGCAAAGGTGTAAACTGATGTGGAGGAAGCATTCTCTCTTACCCGTTCAGATTAACGCATTCATCATGAATGGAATGTGAAGCACAGGACATCTTGTCTGGCCCCTGGTAATCAGGCACAGTAGTTGTGGGGGATCAGATGACTACTTATTAAGCAAATATTATTCGGGGTCTGAATGTCCCAGCTTTCCTCCTTGCAGGACAACTGCCCAAATTCTTGCCTGGGATGGCAGATAGGAAATGATCTCAAGAAGAAAGCCATGACAGTAGTTGCTGCAATCAGACAACAAAGACCATTTTCCTCCTATTTGTATCCTCCCTGTGCCTGCTACAAAATATGGAGAGAACTGCTCCTGCCCCACCGAGTCTCTGCCTTGTTAGACTTACACTGAAGGGCTGCTGACATGGTTTCTTTCCCACACTTGTGTGTTTTGAGAATGAGTACCTTGACATTTCGAAATTCACGGGGGCCACCCGAATAGCCACAGAGTTGTCAGCTGCAACCGAGTACAGCGGATTGGAGGACACACATCTGTACTCCTAGGAGTAGAGAGAATACATCTGACCCTCACAGACTTGAGTACTGGTCACAGCCACCGTGCCTGCAGGGATCTGCGTGTACCTCCTTACCCATCCGCAGCTACACCAACTGCCCGACGGAGGTCACACCACCAGCCAGCACAGCAATGTCCTGCCCTGCCCAGCCCCTCGGCGCTTACCCTCATACTCCCTTGCACATCAGTGGAACAAGACACCTGCACACGCCTGGGAGCAGACCCTTGCCCAAGGCTGCCTGCATGGAAAGTGGGACAAGCCCTCCAGAAGAAGCTGGCTGGCCTCAGACGACATCACGCAAATCAGGAAAAGGCCAGGGGAAACAAGACTGGAAGAACCCTTGCACGACCAAGATTATATTACAAGGTTATACATTCAACCTCCACACACAAGCAGATGGGGCAAGGGGTGTGTGTGCACACACATGCACACAGTCAGCAGGCACCTCCTGCTTTCACCAGCACTCGCTGGGTCTGCAGGCTACAAAGGAGCGTGTTGTGCTCTTCACGGCAGGAGTCTAACATGACAGAACCCAAAACGAGCCATTGCATCAACAGACGCAGATCCAAAGGCAGACAGCAGAAAAGTTAGTTACAGGATTAGCACACGTACAAGCTGGGGTCTGTCCCATGTTTACCTCCAAGAAACAGTGAGGTTTTATTTACTTATCATACTCAACTACTGTTTCATCCATTTATCGAACTAACCAAAGCCAGGTTTCTCAAGACCAGCCTTCTTTTTCTGGAGGGTGAATTCCAGTTCCTCACATAACACTAAGCTCCCTGACATCTCATTCCTGCTCCAGCAAAGCCAGCTACAGGAAAGGAGAACAGGTCACTACAGAAATACAGGAACTAGTGCCACACCAGAACCACCTCTCTGGCTGCTTGTCTTGGTGTAGGACAAGGGACAAAATGCATCATTTGCAGACTCCAACTTCATATATTCAAGCTTAGTCTATACACATAGTTTGGAACAGGCTGGACAGAAGTGGATGCGTGCCACTGAACTGCTAAAGATAGCGTGGAGTGTCAGAGCAGACTCAACACTGACACTGGAGTAAGCCCACATATGACAGCAGCCTCTTACCTCAACAAACCACTGATGAATGGAGCTCACTTCTCAGCAAGCCTCTGAACAAGATCCCAACTTGCCTGGGGCACAAAGCACTCATTACCCAGATCCTCCTTTGGAGATTTTTCACTGGTCTGCTTTTCTCGCACTCCCACTGCCGGCTGGCCATGCTTTGATTCAGCCTGGACCAGCAGAACAGCCAATGCTCCACCTTGCGCAATGACAGCCTTTTTCCACTGACCCTCTCCTCGCTCCTCTTCCTGCAGAGCCTTACCCAGCGAGAACAGGGCAGCCAGAACAGACCCCGCTGCGCACATCTGTATCCCTCGCTTCGCTCCTGCTCCCACGCTTTTTGGATCTGGCTCCTCTCCTTCTCCCAGTAAGAGGATGACATCCTCTTCATTTCACAGGCCGCAGCTTCTCCCTCACGTCTGTTGTTCTCTCAAGGATGCTAAACAAGCAGAAGACGTATGGGCATCTTCTCAGAGACTTTACAGCAATGTCTCTTTTTTTGCATTTGTCAAGTTATTGCTCCCACACGCATCTAAACTCAATTCCACCAGCTCCTGAATTTAACTTGCATACGAGTAGTCTGATCTGTAAAGCGTTTAGCTATGCAAACGGAAAAATCCACTTTTAGTTTGGCCTACAGCACTGTATTATGCAAGCACCTGGGTTGCCATTGCCTCTGCATTATCAGAGTGCCCGTCACCCAGGACATCCTACCCTTTTAGCAGACAGGCTGGATATGTGCTGGGTCGGTATCACTCCTGAAGAAGTGAGCCCAGCAAGATAAGGCAACCAGCTGAGCCAAGAGCAGAGAAGGGGTCAGGACTCCAGGGTTCACAGTCCTGCACTTTAACCACAAAGTCACCTTTCAGCACAGAGATGAGCTGTTCCAAGGGCCCACGATGCCATCAGATGGGCACCACAGGCAGATCGTGCATTAAGACAGCAAGCACGGAAAGACTGTTCCCTCTGTAGGCATTTAGGTCATTTTGCATCACACACAGTATGCTGCAAACCATATTCCAGCACCCAGAAGCTGATAACGAAGTTTTGCTTTTACTCAACCAGTCATTAAACAATGCTGGTCTCACGTTCTAGAGAGACAAAGAAATAGATGCAAAACACAGAATAAAACAGACCATCGTCACACATTTTCTTCTGGATATCTGTAATTATAAACCAAACATCATCAGCTTCCCTTTCTCCCTGCAGTAAATAATTAACTGCAAAAGAATATTCCTCTTGGCCCTATCCTCCCCAATCAATTATGCTTCGCAACGACATGCCGCCTGGATTGCTCACTGTGTCAGTACACTCAAGTGTTACGCAAAACATTTCACAAGGCATAGAGGAGCAGCGTAACTGTTAACTTCGCTACAGCAGAGACCTTTCCTTACGGGTACAAGAAGGCATTATCACCTAACTCTCAGGACTTCATGCAGACAGCTATGACATACACGGCTTGGCTCATTCACTGCAGCAACAGCACTGCAACCATCAGCAGAGGCAAATCACGCACTCTGAGCACTCCCATCACACTCCCCTGGACTGCCTGAGCTTTATTGAAAAGGCACAGCAAATTTCGTCCCCTGAAATAAAGTTTTCTGTTCCTTTCATTCATGTTTTTGAGAATATCCCTCCCCTAGATTTCATCCAGGGGGGAAAAAGAACAAGTCTTCTCCATAACAGCACCTTCATTTTTAAGGGACTTTAATCTTTGAATACTAGACCTAAGTCGAATATTGCGACTGCTCGGTCATGCACAATAACCTGTTCGCCTCTTGCTACTTATCCTCATCAACCTGACTCTCATACAGACTCTGAAAGTAACAGGTAAGCCAGAAAACCTTCAGAGCACTCGTTGCTTTTGCCCTACTGAAAGATACCTCGTGGACATAACCCCAGAGGTGGGGAAGGACGATTCCAGGAGCAAAGCAGGACCGCCCAGCGGGGAGGCTGGGCTTGGTCGGGCGGCAGATGGAAGCAGGTTGCCTACAGACACACAACCAATGAATAACACCAGGTCTGCCATTTGATCCTGGTTGTTTTCTCAGGACACAAAGTAAAATTCACTTTAAAAGAAAGGCATAAGGAGAGCACAAGCAAAAATGAGAGGTAGAAAAAAACCTCCAGAACTGCAGGAACACCCTTCCTGCAATAGCCAGAATACCCAGAGAGAAGCGAAGAAGCATTACCACCGAGCAAACATCTTCATGCTCATGTGCACTTTGGGTTTAGTCTTACGTTTTTATGGGTTTAAATGCATATCAGGTTTAGTTGAGCTGGCTATGCAGTGTTCAATAAAAATCTCCTCCAGGAAGGTAGAAAGAAGGAGGAAAATTAGCTAATGTAGACTCAGAAGAAGGAAAGAGAGATGCAGAAGAAAGAATGAAAGGAAAACCAAGACACCAAAGAGAAAGAATAATACAGGGAAAGGAAAAATTAAACAGATGCTGAGGACAGTTCAGGAAAAGGTAAACCATGAAAAAGTGGAATGAAAGCTGGAAGGAAAAGATAAGAGAAAGAGGAACGTGCCATGGCAGAGCAGTTGAACAGCAGTTGGCAAATAGATCATTTGTTTAATCTTATCCATATTTGTCAAATAATTTATTTGACTAATACTCTTTTGTGGTCTTCAACCAGCTATAGAGCTGATCAAATATAATTTCATAAATATATTATTAGATTAACACAGGTAAAATTCAAATACACTCAACATGTGTATCTGCTGCTTAGTAAGTTCTGGTTGTTAAGTTTACACTTCAAAAATGTTAAAATAGAAAGCTGATAATAAATTGCAATTAGATAAAGAGTGCTTGGAGCACAATCATTTTGCTTTTCCTAGACCGACAAGAAGTACAGTGGCATAACACATCTTGAAAGACAGGAGACGAGACATTTCTACCTCTTCCCTTCATCAGCCTCCCACAAAGGGACCCCCTCTCTACAGGCGGTACTTTTTGTTTTGGGTTTTATTTTGTTGAGTGTTTCCCCCATATTCAACTGTTTTACTCCATAAAGCTTTTTTACCCCAAGAAATCTTGGGGAGCTCCGAAGGTAAATTCGGGGTGTACTGGCTGCAACAGGGGCGGTGGTAGGTGCCATCTCCAGCCTGGAAGCAAACATTTACATCTGTGAGCTGAGCTTTGCTCCACTTAAAAGGAAGGGAAGTTAGGTGAAAGACAGCCACATGGACAAGCATGACTCAGGACCTCTACTCTCACAGGGAAAAGCTTCCCAAGTACCAGCAGACTTTTCCAAATCTCCCTAAGAGAACTTGGCGGGGCGGGGGGGGAAGGTTGACTGGAAATTTTTCAGCCTGTTTTTCCCCCTCTCTGGCCCAACACAATAGCAACAGAATCTCCTTGAGAGTCCTCAGACCACAGGGCGAAAGCCACCAAGACAGACCATCTCCATGCAAATGGTGACAGGTCTGCCAGGCAGCCCCGAAAAGTGGCGCTGGACTCAATGTGGAAACCATGCCCATCACTTTCTAGTCTGACATCAGAGAAATTCAAGGTTACTCGCAACGCTGCTCTACATTCACCGCTGACGGCAGCCAAGAATGAAACATGCCACAGGAGAGAACCACACCAAGGGTAACTCCTTGGGGATGGGAAAACGTCCCTCAGGTCACAAGTGCTGTTTAAACATTACAGCGACATCCCAAACTGAGATAATTATTGCTAATTACAAGATCATTTTTATGTAAATGTGGAGGGTATTACCACGCATGCTTCATCTCTGTTTAATTAAAAGAACTAAGAGGTTCACTGAGACAAAAAGAGAGACATGCTGACAGCTCCCACCCCAAAGCAGACTTTGCTGCAGTGGTAACACCCCTCAGTCTGCAGACCCACGAGGAGATTGAACAGGGAAATCCATCAGCATTGGCCTCCCTGGTGCTGAAGTGAAGCAGTTGGCACATTAATCACAGAGGGAAAACATCCGACGAGGAGAAGCAAAGGACCAGACACAGAGAGGTGCAACACACATGGGTTCAAAGTCATGGCTGTGTTACAAACGCTTGGGAAAATCACGCAAATCACAAGCTGCGAAACCAAAACACTTTTGAGCTCTGCAAGGATAAACACATTAGCAAATCTGACCAGAAGAAACCAACATGCACCATACAACCCTCCAGTAACTCTTCAGCTGAGCCCGCAGAAAGCCTCACGTGCTTTTCCCCATTCAAAACCAGTTCCTACTCCAACCCGCACAACCTACGTGTGCCAGCCAGACTGCGGTACATCATGACAAAGCCTCACCAAGAGTTTGCATCCCTTCTGCACCTCAAAGACCTACCCAGAAGCAACTCTGCATGACTTAGGTCATTGAAATAGTCAATGGCCTGACTTGGGTCACTCCTGCTGCGACGTCCTCCTGCTCCCAGCTGCCCTAAGCACTTCTCCAGCCACTCCAGAGTCCGCCAGTTCTCTCCGATTTCTCATCGGCTCTTTTGTCTCCAGGCACGCTCCACTGCCCAAGGCCATCAGAACGCATCCCCAGCCAGGACCCATCTGGGCCGAGCGAGCCACTAGACGCACCCGCTTCCACTCGGGGCGAGGGGGTTGCACCCCTGGGCCCCACAAGGCCCCTGCAGGGCAGGCAGGGCGCAGGCAGCCCCCCCACGCCGCAGGCCCCGGCGGCGGGCGAGCATCCCTGGGAGGAAGGGAGGTGCCGCCAGGTCCGCAGAGCCGCACGCACGCAGCGACGACGGGGGGACCTCGCCCGCCTGCTCGCCGAGGCACGTACCTGCGC
>Ga0181612_109352_pt1 | contig 11730 bp, 3 predicted proteins | sample HoacroProtozoa21_FD_119630 | JGI IMG/M metagenome (GOLD analysis project Ga0181612, IMG submission 119630) | Hoatzin crop microbial communities from Cojedes, Venezuel. Combined Assembly of Gp0051906, Gp0051904, Gp0051908 | reverse complement strand
ATTTTCATTGCTGTTGTAACTATTGGTGGGATAGTGGATTATTTCTGAAATGGGATTTTCACCTTGAGTAGTCCTGCCAAATAAAATTCATTTATCCAGACTTGGCCCACGGCTTTTGATTCTGTGGTTTAGCTTTCTTGTTTGTATTAACAGTAAGCTTTGGGTTTGCTACCAATCTCAGTGGGACTTTGAAAGGCTTCTCTTCCCAGAGCTCTGACTGAATTATGCAGTTCTCTTCCATCTTTCCTCTTAATTTCTCCTGCTCCTTTAATTTACCTCTTGCAGTCATGAAACTATAGGAGTTTCATAAATTTTCCAGGTTTCCTAAACCTTCTGTTGTGACCTTTCTGTTCTGAATTTCACATTCTTTATATCAAGTTTATTCCCTATCCCTTTGACAATCTGGTCTCTCCTGGGAACATATAATTTGGGGAATTTTACTCTGCACAAGAGCAGTTAATGACAGTGTCTAGTCTCAGCTTCTGGCACTTCTGCTTGGGACTCTGGAGTATCATCACCAAAAACTGAGAATCATTATTTGGGGGCATCTCCTCAAATAAATCTGGCCCCTTAGATCTTTCCTTCTTTAAAAGTGACTTCACTTTAAATCCAATGAGTCTTTTGAACAGAAAATAGGGTTGATTCTTACCTAAGCTCTGACACTAAACTTTTTGTGATAGCTCTCTTTTTATCCAGCAAACAAAACTCCATTTTAAATCAATGTAAACTCTCCAAGTAACAGGAATTTTAAGCGTGCCAGTGCCGCAGGATAATAAAAACCTGGCACAGAGACATTGCTGTCATGGAGAAATGTTAGGTTGTTTTAGTAACTAATAACAATAGATGAATTAATCAGTTTGCTTGCTTTTCTTTGCTGCCAGCCTGGTAGACTGTGATTAAGTTCTCTATTACTGTCCAGGTTGAGAGTTTTATTTTTGTCTTATTTGCTTATATGCTTATTTCTCTTTTGCCAATACAATCCCCATTCTATTCTTAGGTCTCCACAGTCATCTCCCTGTAAGTGTTACACTTGTGATAAAGAAGAGTGTCAGAAGAGCCGCAGTTTCTGTTGGGAGGCATTTGCTCATTCTTTTTATCTGGATCACTTGAAATCTTCAAAGACCAGCTGTACCTGGGTATTAATGCTCTTTCAGAACCATATGTTTCCCTTCTGCATAAAACCCATGTAAGGGGGATGCTTACATAAAAATCTTGCTGCAAATTATTGCTGCGTGCTCCTTCTGTAAGGGATAAAGGGTAAGAAACCAGCAGGAAAGCATTATTTTAATCAACCCATGGAATCTATATGAAATCCTATAGGATATTTAAACATTTCTAGATCTTTCCCTTGCCTTCCTCCAACACTTCCCCAAAGTAATGGTAAATACTGCTCGCAAACAACCACGGTCTATTCAGCTAAGTAGAAATATAGGCAGCTCTTTTAGAACTAGATGCAGTTGGTTTTTGCTTGATGTGTTCCTCAGTTACAGAACTGAGAATGTTATACAGTATGCTGTCTGTTGCTACACACAGCATACAGACACATGATGGTTATCTGATAAAGGAAAATTAGATTACATACACATCTATCCCACTGTCACTTTGAAACTTATTCTACATATGACTTTTTCCCATTGGCTTCTTGTACTTTACACAAGCAAATATGCCATCATTATTAATAAAGATATAGAAATATAAAGGCAATATGCAGTAGGCAGGCACAAGAGGATAATTTAAATCCAATTTCAAAGTTGTCTGATTTCCTGGATTTGTTCATGCCTTTAATACTGTTTCCTTAAAACTTACCAATAGTTATTACTGAAACAAGGTTAAGAGTGAAAAAAGGAACAATATCTTTATAAACCACCTGTAAACCTTGCTCATATAAATAGAGCTCAATTATATGTGTTTCCACTAATTATTTGTAAGATTATGGAAAATTGGCATGTGTAAGCCAGGTGATGAAACTCCTCTTTTCTCTGGGTTGACAAGGGTACATGAACATAATTATATGTACCACAGTAACTAACAGTATCTGGTAAATACAATAAAGTTATAGAATGAAGAAATAATATCTGGGGAGGAGTGAGTTTGCTTCTTCCGGTGGTTGGCTATATGTCAAATACACAGCATGATTTATGAGTAACTTCAGCACTGCTGCTAAACAAATGGAAGACAACATCTTTACTCTGTGTAGGTGATAAAAGATTAATTTAGTTGTTTCTAGAACATTTCCAACAGACTGCAAAGAAAAATTTAGCTTATGATATTGGAGGGGGAAGCATCAAAAAAGGAAGCACGTAAAAAGCTAGCAACAAACTCTCTGAAAATGTCTCAAGATGTTTCAATGTTGGGCCTGCAGAAGAAGCTAAGATGAAATCTACAGTGCTTTTATATGGGTCATTTCCTTACTAGCCTCTATTTCATGTTAGCCTGAAAATATGTGAAGAATAAGAATGTGTGTTTAAGGTGTCTCGATAAAAAATAGCAGAAAATACTCTCTTTTTGATCCACCTAGTGAAGGCGAATTGAGCTCAAAGGGCAAATAGCTGGCTGCTAGAATAAAGCATGCTAATAAGATTCAGAGAAACACAGACCAAGACAAAAGGTGATAAGAGTATGTACTGTAGGTTAGAAGAAGTGGTGGAATCATTTTTAAATAATGTTATATAGCAGAGCAGAAATGTTTGTCACTGGTGCATGTTAGGTGTGTTAACAGGTAAATGTTATTTGTACAGCAGTATGACAATGCATTTGTAAAGAGAAAAGCAGTATCTCAAACTGATGTTCTTTGTACCTTAAAAGACCTATGGCAAAGAAAATGCAAATTAAATCTTCAGATTATATGAAGATTCAGATAAGTCTTGTAGCCATCTCCCCCAGAAATTCATCAGTCTCAAGGTTGGCGTTATTAACCGTTATACTCCTTCAGAGAGGCTTGTATAAATTTGAAGATGACAGAAACAGGAATGAGATTCTATACATTATATATAATTTAATCATATTCACTCGGATTCTTAGCTATGACCTTGAATTTGGTTGTATTTGTAATAAAATTCATCAGAGAGAAGCTGAGCTTCTGGAGCATCAGATTTGTAAGGAGTTGTCAGATGTCTGCATCAAGTAGGATGAAGAGTAACTGAGAAATGACATTGGTACTATCCTGACTCTAAATCCATCAAAAGAATAAAATTCCTTGCAGCCAGAATAGCATTGCAATGCTTATATAGAACTTTTATTCCTTGCTACTGGACAACTCTATCCCACTGCTATGCTGGACGATTTTTCTTAGCATGCTTTCCACCCATTGGGAATCACTGGGATCAAAGCTGTGCAAGTCACTTGAAAGTTTTCTTCCAGTGGAATAGCACTACGTTGTCAAAATTTACAGAAGTCGGTGGGAACTGAAGGTATTTAGTCCACCATGTGATCAGATAAAAGGTGCACCACAATGCTAAGACAGATGCTTTCAGAAGTTGCAGTAGAAGATATCATTTAAAAATAACACAGATCACTTAGAGATGTGTTCACATGAAGATGTAGGAAGGCAAGAGCAGAGACTATTTCTGTTCTGCTCACAGTGTAGATACTACAGTAATAGCATTTCATAAATGCCCAAGACTGATGGTATTTGTGTTCTTTGCATAATAAGATAACCAGAAACGTACCTATTTGAAAAGAGTGAATCCAATACAGTGTGACCCACCTTAATCTTTGGCTTCAGGTTCACAGGAAACCTTCCCTCTAAACAACTGCAGAGCTTGTGATTTATTGCTGCTGTCACAATGATGTGCACAGATCATCAGACTGAATATGTTTTGCAGTGACTGCTTGCAAGTGTTGGTATTTTTGCTTTGTTCCTACAAGCACTATGTCTGCTGTCTTCTACAGAGATCGGTGCATTTTCTTTTAGTGTCAGTGTACTCTGGTACACATTCAAACTGTCAGCGCTGCAAAAGAATATCTCCAGCCACTGTGATGTCATTCACAATAAGTGGAACATCATCATTTTGGGCTACGTGAGCAGATATGGAGCTTGATTTCATTATTTCTATTTGAATATTCACTGCTAGTTATTTCTTCTGATGTCTGGTCACTGCTTTACTCATTCTATTTATTTGTCACTAAGGCCCAGGCAAAGTTTTGGAGGAGGAATATCACACTAGTTTTGTGTGATAAATCAGCTGATTTTCTTCAGAGAAATGCACCAAGCTTCTGTAGCATTTGTATCTTTCACTTGGGGGTGAGACCAATGAATATGTGCTCTAGCTGCTTGGACAGTTGACTTGAAAATAAGTGCAGTGGGTTTGAGAGAGCCCTTGCTCATTATCCAGTAAGCAATGGTCTTTTTTAAGCGTTCTGGTTTTCAAATCTCAGTAGTGGTGCAGATGGTTTTGGGGAAGAGTTTGCAATACTGCAGTAAAATGAACAGATTTGCAGAGATGTTTAAGGTGCCAGGAGAGATCTATTTATGGCTCTTTTAGTTAATCTTCAAAATTTGTCCTTTGTACATTATTGAGGAATTTTCACAGCATCAAAAGGTAGGGTACTTTAACTAAAACTAAAATAATAAAAACCAGAGCTTTGCTTTCATTTTTGTTGCATCCTCTTTTGCGGCTCCAAAGATTGGAGAGCCAACGAAGAACTCCCCAAAATACTGAGTGCTGAGTAAGAACCAGACACTTTCATAACTGCTAGGGTGCTCTTTACATGCAGATGGTAGGTAAATTGCTTGGTTGTCAAGAGAGCAAGTGAGCTCTCAAACCTGCTAGTGGGTAATGAGAACAAAAGGTTGTATGTTACACTGAGAAGAGTAACTACACTGTAACTGTTACTGTGGTGTGTGCCGGCATGGTAGCGGTGCAGCTCACACCATGACAGATCTCAGGACAGATACTATCACGGTCAGCTCCAGGAAAACACTCACTAGAAATACTGCTTCCAACATTCACCAAAATGCAGGGACTGACCTATGCTACCAGACCCTTGCATGGTATAAAATGATGGCTTCAGTGTGGCCTTGTTATTTTATGCCTGCTGAGTACACCTGACTCTAACAGAGTCATGATTCTTCTTTGGATGCTCCAAGCAAAAATGTTAAATAATAAGAGGCAAACAAAGGGCAAGGACAGACACTGTATTTAAATATAACTTCATTTTGTATCTTTTGCTGATTCTTTTTTTGAACACATTAGGAAGTAGAAATATTTCAGTATTAGAGAGTATTAATGCAATGATCAATTTCGAGTTAGACGAATAAAATCTTGTATAACAGTATTGTACAGATTTCTGTTATTTTAATGTCTATAAACAACCAAGAGAAGTTGAAATGATCAGAAAAATGTTATATAAGCTGCTGTAACAGCAAAAGATGATTTAAGTCTATTTACCTTACCAGACAAAATCTTAGTAGTGCATTACGTACTTTACCTTACTCTTTTGCTTAAAACCAACCAACCAACTAAAACACCCCAGTCCCCAAACCCAAACCTTTGTGCTCTGTGTTAAGTGAAGAATAGCAATTTGTTTAATTCTCCTCTTTTTCCCTTTTGCTATTCATGTGTTTTCTCCACAATATAAGGCCTTATGCAATTTGATAGTGTAACATCAGGAATGCCATAAAGGCAGTTTTATTTTTATACTGGGGCAATAAAGAAAAAAATTGGTCTACTCACAGCAAATTTGGAGCCAGATCATCTATGCCAAAAGTAGCAATAACTGCAGTGTATCAGAGAAGCTAGAACTGATGGTGTCTTCTCTGAAGCAGAGGACAGGAAATTGCTTATTTGTTATAAAAATAGGATTTGTAGCAAGATCTTGATCTACATATGAATTTTTATGGTTTATAAATAACTTACTGGAATCTGGAAAAGTCTTGACACCAGTTAGTAAAAGAAGATAGAGGATTGTAAATCCTCTATGTAGTCAATGAAGTAAAAATATACGTTTGATATTCAGAAGTACCTGTATCTGTAATGAACAGATGGTCTTGAAGGAAATTAAAGAGAAAAAATGTTTCATATGGTTAATTTCCAAATTCCTGAATGTGATCCAGTTGTTGATTATTTTAATATTAAATTTTTTATCACAGTTTTACTAAAAATATTTTATATTCATTTTGACAAATATTTTCAAAGTTGAACAAGAATTTGGGATATCCAGTCAGACATATAATATATTGTCTGAAGTTAGGCTCTCAAAAATTGAACCATTTTTTAAACTTTGGCTCAAGACTTCTGTTAAGCTGATTTTTATATTTCATATATATATATTTTGTATATATAGCCCCCCCGTCATGCACACTCTTAATGGGAGGGCTTTATCTCCCTGGAATGTTACAAATGCTACCTCTGCTGTTTTCTCGAAATTAAAAATTCAGTGACTAGAAGACTTTATCTTGCAGACTCTTAATAGCATGAATAGCTTTTGCTCTCGAAAATAGTCACACTGGATTTTTGAAAATTTTGTAGATGCAAACCGTAACCCACTACCATATTTTGAATCTAACCACTGTCTCCCATAGGACAGGATACCATGTCACTAGGATATGGCATGAGCTAATTACTGATGAATGCAAAAGCAACATTGTAGGAACCAATCCTTCAACCTGTTGTGTTCAAGCTGATTCTTCCACCAGGTGTAGTCCCAGATACTCACAAAAATAGTCCCCTGAAGCATCAAAACTTTTGTTATTAAGTTTAGCTATCATTTTTGGTTAGTTTTTCATTTTTTAATACCTACCTGCCAGGCTTACTGTGTGTATCTTAAGTTTTACGATCTATCAGGATGTTACAAGGGGCAGGTATATAATACCAGTATAATCACTTAAAAAACAAATCTGTAATATGCACCAAAATTTCAGGTAGTTTTCCCTACACTGGAATTACAGGAACATTTGGTATATATTAATAAATATTGAGCACTTATAGGCTTAAAACTATAAATTCAAATTTGATTCCTTCATCCACGTTGTAAAAGTATTGTTCATCACTATTTTATTATTTATAATCTTTGGTTTCATTTTATCTTTTATTCAGACAGGGCAATGAAATGAGTAGCTTGTAGTCCTTTAGGTTTTTCTGCTTGTATTTAGTTTCACTTCTCTCTGTCCCAGACAAGAGTAATACTTGACAAAAATCCCAAACTGAACAAAATCAAGCTTAGTGTGATTTTTAAAAAATTTAATAATTACCATAAACAATATCCCTGTAATGAGCTCCACTAACATTTTTGTGTTGTTTTCATAGTAGATTACTGTATACTTGCCTCAAATTATAGTAAATCCTATTACATTAATTTTCATTGCACTGGTAATCTGGTTAAAATAGTATAGCATTAACAGTCATATACATTGTAATGAGAACAGCTTTCTTCCTGAAAGTGAAAAATGGTTTTCATATTTGTAGTAAGTGTGCAAATATACAATCAGTCATATAAAACACACTTCAGCCAGGATTTTGACCAATTTCAATACATTCATGAAACATCCAGCTAGCCTTCAGGCTTTACATCTCATGGATGCGGAAACATTCCTATCAGGATTTAATCAAAGATATTAATGAAGCAAAATAAGGTTCTGAATTACTACTAATTTATAAAATGAGGCATGCATATAATTTTTGGCAGGAGAAGCTCCTGAAATTTTACAGTCTCTCATTTTGATCTGTTTATCTTGACGTGTACAACTATGATGGACAGAATGCACTATTCAGCTAAAAAAAAAGTAAAGGAAACGTAAGGAAGTATTCTTTCTAGACAATTAAGTACAGTCTTATGAATTGGTCCTCATTCTCAATTTTTCACGGTGGTTTGATAACATGTCTACCATGACAGTTCAGATATATATGTACTTTTTTCTCAGCCTCCAATATTCTAATTTTTTTTTTCCAGAATTCCTCACCTTTGCTTCAGAGAACCATCATTATCCCCTGCTTTTCACAATCTTCCCTTCTCTTTTAAATATTATGTGCTTGGAGGCTTCCCCATCAGGCATAACATCTAAAAAAGAATGCTATTAGCGACTCTACATCCCAGAATGATAGCAAGGTCTGGTCACACCTCACCTCGGAGTTACATACCCTCACAGTTCTAACAATACGCAGTGAGTGAGACTAATTAAATAGATCTTTGTGTACTGAGATTGTGATGTGTTGCTGATGGCAATCTATTTCTTAGAATCTTTTCTGGGAAGTGATGTTACTTACGCTTCTTCTTCTATTGCATCTCACATTGAAACTGTATGCTTGGTGATTTCTTCCCTCCAGTAGTTTTCTACATGAATAAGCCATATCAGAGAGCACTAATGGAATTCATGCATATGCTTATTTTTTCTACATTAAGCTTATTTTATCCTGTGAGAGGGTCATGCTTGTCAGGCATAATGTGATATTGGATAATTTTGACTTAAGGTGTTTTTTTCTTTTTTTTAAGAGTAAAATCAGAATTACAAGTTTGCAATAAAGGGATAAATGTAAAAGTACTGGATAGTGGCAGTACAGGTCCACATTGTTCTAGCCTGAATTCTTCACTTTAATAGCATTCTTATTTTTGCAGTAACCTAAAATTTGACAGTAATAGTATAAAGCAGTTCCACAACAGACCTGGTACAACAGCACTAACACTATTTGTACAAGAAGCCATTACTAAGTAGCCCTGACCATAGTGAAACAGAGATACTTGCTTGCTTGCAAGTTTCTTGTAAATAAATAAATATTTCAATTGCTTAATCTTGCAAACCCTTTCTTTGTGATAATCCATAGTCAAATAAAAGTCATTTATTCTGTAAAGGTATTTTTCTTCTCCGGAGAAAACATGGTGAACATTCTTTCCTTCCAAAGCAAAATTATTTACCTCTTTTTATTTTGGCAGCTCAAAGGATAAACTGTTTCAGAAAATGCAAGTTAGTGCTAATGACTGTGTCAGTTTATTACCACATCCAGTAAACCCATACTTTTCTGCCACCAGTCAAGCTAGCTTGTCATGAAGACACTTCAAAGAAATGTGAAAAATTCCCCTTGTAGATGGTCAATTATGCAGTAAAGTGTGATAGGAAAACTCCTCTGAGTGTTTTTATTTGTTTTTTTGTGGTGCTACCGTATGTATCTTTATAGATCTTTATATAACATGGAGTTTATGGAAGAAACAGAAATAGACCAGAAAAAGGCTTTGCATTATAGACAATAAACATATTAATGTGGGTATAGAAAAGCCCTAGTAGATTGCAAAAAGTCACAGAATTATGTATTGTAAACGCATAGATAGGAAGCACATGAATACACACACATTTGTTGCTACTTTTGAGGTGGGAGACAATAAACCCTGGAGTCACTGCATCTGACATACTTGTAGATTCTAAGGATCTCTTTTGCCTCTGACAGCTATGATCCCTTTCTTTTTCTTTCTGGAAAGAAAATCAGAGATGTATGAAGTTTACACATGATAGACAGATTGAAATAGCAAGAAAGTCTGTTTCAGTAGCTTTCTTGCCTGAAGGATCTGCATTAATTCTCTTAGTTAACATAAATCTTTATTAATATTATGATTATAATTGACTGACTGTACAAATTAACAGAATAAAGTATTACTAAAAACTACTGCATCAAAAAAAGCCTCCTTTGTAAACAGAAAGATTTAGACTAAATTAGAGATGGAGATCAGTCATCTAATGTCATGTTCTAATGTCAGTGTTGTATTGTATCATTCTCCAGAATGTTGTCACTTTACCAACTGAACTATGGAATAAAAAGTTCCCAAATCACATTAAATACCACAGAAGCATAGAATATGACATGTGTATCAAGATGTTTTTATCAATCATTGGACAAAAAGTCAGCAAGGGGAGCAGGTATATCCTAGAAATAAACAAAATGTAAATTCTTCTGCATACACAGTAGCACAGCTGAGAACTATATGGAATGAGCAATCTAATGTTATGAAAAGTCTCTGTTCTATGTAGAGTAAAGCTAAAACTAAGATCTTTCTAAAATGCAAATAAAATATGCTATTTAATATGCCATAAAACCAGCAACAAGATTCTTTAATGTTTGCTTTAGTTCTAATAAAATTTTGACAACCTAAAAATGAATGCAATCGAAGGCTTACAATGTGTCATTAAGGCCTAATCTACCCTCAAAAGTTGCTGATGTGGCCATTACAGTACTAATAAAGAGGCCATTTATTCTGGTAAGATTATTTTTTTCTTTTTCCCAGACAGCATAGCTTATACAGGTTTGCTGAACAAAATAAGCTACATCAGCAAAAAGAGTATTTTTGCTGGTTCACCAGCACAGCTATGCCAGTTAGAGGTGTGGTTTCTTTTTCCACACATTATTGCAGAAAACCTACATTATCTGAAGTAACTTAAGCATAACTAAGACTTTTAAAAGTGCATTTCTGCAACTTGTCCAAAGAGTCTTTTGAGTGAGCCCTAGATTTCTCCTCCTCCTGTAAGCTCAGTCAAGACCAAGTGACGCAGCTGAGAGTTCGAAAAGTATGGCACCTGGTGACAACTGGCACTACAGGGATGCGTGATGGGCTAATGATAAAGGAAAACAAGATAAGGTTCCGCAATCCCTGTTCTAGTGACAGGCTTATTGAAATAAAATCTAAAATCAGCAGGAGTAGAAAATGCTGTAAAATCTTGCTTTGCACCACCTGGAATCTCATATATATTCCAACAATACTAAAACTGAAGAAATGAGAGGTATAACTCAGGATGAAAATAGCTTTAACCTGAATTACACTCCCTTATTCTTAGCTGCTGATGGGAGCTCTCGGTGTACCATTGCCTCAGTGGCACCCCCTAAATTGCAGCCAGTTAGTCTCCCACTGCTGACAACAGCCTAAAACCACCATGGCATAGGCCAAGATTAGATCACACACACTGGCATTAAACTCCATCTTCTTAGGGTCCGTGGGTCTACTAGATACATCACTGTCCTAGTATAAACACACTATCATGAGTGGAGTTTGTGCCAACCACGCGTCCACTCAAGTGCAGCAGTCATATGAAATATTGTAACTTGTAACTGTTTGAAACAGCAGTCTGTTCTTTTGAGCCAAGAAGTGCATCGCAAGGTCATTGTAGGGACAGGCTTCAGAAGAGGCAGGGGCACCAGGGACTGTAATCAATAGATAGATTATAGAGTTTGTTCTGAGGTAAACTCTGCAGTTAAGTTACCTATGCAAATAAAATTAAGAAATTAGTATGGTTCTGCTTGGTTTTGTGCTGAAAAAAAACTATGAAACAACTGAAGTAATCTAACAGGAATTAAATTGTTTTTAACATGCACGCTAGGTTCAAAAAAAAAGTAAGCAGCTTTCAGCTTTCTATAGTGAAGGAGAGTGTATCTTGTCAGACATAATGAGTTTGCATTGAGAACAGCAAATATGATCAGACTGCCTCTCTTGCAGGGATACCTACCATACAAATTTTGGACTTAGCTAATGGGTCCACACAGGCCTCAGAGCTAACAGCGGGATGTCCAAATGCTTACCCTAATCTGGGAGCTGCTGATTGACTCCTGTTAAAAATAGGCTGTTCATCTGAAAGGCAAGAAAGACGGGATCTTTTTACTCTTTCAGCTATATAAAACATAGCTGCTTGAGTAAGATGTTCTGAAAGGCACTATATAATGGAGCAGCACTAAGAAGGAACAAGTATGAGAGAAACAGAAATAATGCCAATTAAAATTAGAGGATAACATTTCTTCATTAATATCAGGTTTTTGT
>Ga0181612_110702_pt1 | contig 11731 bp, 7 predicted proteins | sample HoacroProtozoa21_FD_119630 | JGI IMG/M metagenome (GOLD analysis project Ga0181612, IMG submission 119630) | Hoatzin crop microbial communities from Cojedes, Venezuel. Combined Assembly of Gp0051906, Gp0051904, Gp0051908 | reverse complement strand
CAGGGTGGCTTTTGTTGTTTGGATTCTTTTTACGTGCATTTTACTGTTTTACATGCTGAGTTCCCAGAGTGTCTGAAAGTTTGAATGCCTCCACTGGGGGAAGAGGCCCCAGCAGAGGCATAAATTGGGCACTTTTGTATACCCTAATGCACTTATGACATTTGCTATATAGCTAACTACGTACATAGCTACACAGCCAGCTATCTATGAAAGCAGCACAGAAACATTTTTGTTTTCTGTGCTTATTAATGTTTTCCACAAACTTCTGTCACCTGTGGGTGCTTAAAACAAGGTTACAAAAAGCACTACTGCTGCATGAATACGACAAAAATCCAGAACAGAAAAAGCTAGGTTACTGCCCTAACAATTCAACCAGCTGAAATACTTTCTCCGTGTAATCAAATGCGCCTGTCTCATTATCACGCTTAAGCAAACAGCTTAATAGGTGGTTTAGTCCAAGGGTGTACAACCCAATGTAAGAAAATCCTGCTTTGTAGCTTGTCTCATGAAAAGTAAAACATAGATTATGCCTTGGAAGTTGTTTACAAAATTGCTCTTGGTCTGCCCTGAAGATGAGGTTGGTTTTCAGCTTCAGGAGCCTCTCAGCTTAGTCAGCTGTTCATGTCCCTGTGCTGCCCAGAGCGCTGCTTTCCTGGAGCAATGCGGGTGTCCTCTGGTGGCTGATACTCTGCTGCAGATCCTGTGGGCCTCGCACCAGAGAAGTGGGGTCTGCAGGCACTGTAAGCTGCTGAGCCAAACAACCCTGAGTTTTATTTTATTTTGTGAATCAGACAGTCTTTTCTTTCCATGCAGTCTCTTATTCTCCTTGCAAGTGTCCCTGTTATTCAGAATACCCTGTCATTAATGAAAATGCTCGAATGGCTCCTACAAAGCATGCCCTCTCCTCGCGAGTCTTCGCGGTGGCCCTGACGCTCTCACTAGTGCAGCTGTGGCATTCGTACCATGGTCAGGGGGCATGACAGGACGGGTTAAATGACTTCCGCTGTGAGATTTTCGTAACTATAGGTTGTGTCTGTGATTGCATGCACCCACATCACACAGTGCTGTGGGAGCTGCTTTTGCCATGAAGGCTTAGATTACAGAGCAGTTTCCTTCCCAGCCTCGTGACTCCACGCATGCACACATGCACATTTCCAAAATACTCCAATCTGGGGGATGAGGTTTTTTTTTGTGGACTTGCTCCATGCCAGAACATTCGACAAAATCCTTTGAGCTTTTGGGGGGTTTTGAGAGGATAGCAATGATGCTCTTCCTATCAGTCAAAAAATTCCAACCACCTTTTTTTTCAGCAAGAAACAAATAACACTCCTGTGGGTCCCGCAGTGTGTCTTTTCACAAACCTCCTCTTCTCCACTCATTCTCCTCTTTCCAGAAAGCATTGCTTTCGCTTTCCCCACTGCAAAAACAAAATCTCCCTCTGCTCTCTCTCCCTTCTAGCAAAACTGTTCTTCCTTTTCCTAGAATGTCCTTGATTCTCATTTTCACCTCAACCAATTTAATACCAGCTGCTCCCCTGCTCAGATCATACCTATTCCTTTTCCCAGTGGGCAGAGCCCACAGTCTCACCATCCATTGGTAAGACCACAAACGAGGGGGATTTGGTCCCGCATTGATGACCTGGACAGGACCCCAAACCCAGGGTTCACAGGAGTGCCCCTCTGAGGATTTCAGAGCAAAAGGCACTGTTTTATTCTCTTCCACACCACTTTCAGCAAAGGGCTGGATTACCCAGATACAACAGTACTTGAGCCCCAGTGGTTGTACCGTTTCTGTGATGAGTTGGCTGGAGTACCCCTGAGAACAGTCCTGTGCTAAAGCCCCAGCACTGATTTTTATTTTCTTCTGTTAGCATGATATTTTCATTCAGTGGAGTCAAAGCCTCTCTCTTGACTTTGCCTGTCACTTAAATGAGCGGAACTGGCACATCTGGACCTCAGAGAAGGATCTGGTCCTGTTACTTTGTGGTATCTTTCTCTGTTTGTAAATCTGGTCTTCTGTATTTTAGCCTGCATGAAGTAGTGGCATTTGACATTTTAAGCCAATCTTTTTGTAATATCTCTAAATTAAACACTCTGTCTTGTTTGTTAGTTTGGTTTATCTTTACTGTCATCTAACATGAAGCTACAAGCTCCACATCCCTTCAGAAAACAAACATGACTGGCAGCAATCGTTCTGCAGAAAAACTGAAGCAAACCATGCTTTGATGGATTTTCTGCTAAGATTCATAATAGCATGGAGTTAAAAGAGAGAAAATAGGTGCTTTGGAGCATAAGATTGTAAAATGCTAATTTCAGTGACACAGTGGTGGACTGGGTAAATATAGAAAGGATTTATTATGAAGTTCTTTAGTATTGTTGGCACTGATGGCAAATTGCTGGGCAACGTTATATCTCCAAAATCCAGGAAATAGCATAAACATTGAACCACTGTATTTTCAATGACAATAATGAGAGAAGTTTTGGTATTGGTTGGCATCCCCACAAAAGGCACATGTTGGCATGTTCAGGAATGTAAATGATAGATCTGCTGCTTGAAGTTTATAATTATTTAATCAAACCCAGACTGCAGAACCTGGAGGGACATCGTGTATCCTTAAAGGAGAAAAAAGAGGGGGAGAGAGAGAAAGAAAAGAAAGTCATACTTTGCAAATGACGGAATGCGTCAGTCCCCTGGGTGTGCCTACTGTGTATCTGTGACTGCCACAGAATTTGTGGGTGAGCTTTTCTGCTCACTACAGCACCATACATTTAAGTAGCCCTGCAGAAAACAAATTGCCGACAATCTCTTTCATGTGCTGATGCAAGTCAGATTAATTCTCTCCATTTCCTTTCATGGAAGAAAGAAAATCTGCAGATCGGGACAGGAAACCACTCATTTGATGAACTATTTCTACACTACTGTACACACACACACACACACACACACACGCACACACGCAGAGCCTCCCCCCTTCCCTCCTGCAGACAGACACGCACACAGCCACAAGCCCTCTCTCTTCCAGACACACAGAGGCAAGTTATTTTCAGCTCAAATTGCACATTTAGATTATTATTACGGAATTTCAAGCAGACTTCTTTTGCTTCCATTTTTTTGTAAGAAAACAAAAAAGAGATAATGAACATTCCGTTTTAAGAAATAAATCTCCCAGCATTGTATGTTCTGGCTGGTAAAAAGCTGAGTAGCAGAGTTCTGCTATGTTCCCAGCCTGGGCTTTGCTGTCGACTCAACTTTCAATTCAGTCCTAGCGTGATGGAAAAAGAAAAAAGTCTTTCAAAAGCAGTAATTGTGTGTTTCTGGGGAGAGAGAACAAATTAGTAAATCAAATTAGCATTACATTTCATTCCTAGACCCTAGGAGATTCAAGGATTTACATAAGATACTATCTTAAATTACGTTGTTAGTGTAAACATTAAGATTCTGCACAAGATCTCTGAGAATTGATGCATCATTGGGTGATGTCATCATGCCATATTTAAAAAATAAAGGAAGAAATGCCTTAGCTGCACATATCAATACACGATTGCAGTATTTTTAAAAATAAAAATGCATGATTTTATTATATTGTGAAGGACTGAATGTCATTAAGCCATTCACTGTGCGTGCTAAGAATACTTGCATTGTTTTTTTCTTTTCTCTCCTCACACACCAAAATATTTGCTGTAGGGTCTTCATGACTGTAGAATATGAAATCCAGGCCCCACACAAGACTGTGGAAGAGTTACCATGGATTTCTATGGGGTCATCATTTGACTCAAAAAGGCTAAATAAGGGTCCTCAATATTACTGCATTTCCCATCCCAGATTTCTATATCTAGAGACCTCCTCCTTCTTTGTATCACCAAATCCTCTGTAATTCTACCTCAGCTTATTGATTCCTTATTGGCACCCCGGAGGTAGAGCAAGGTGCCCGTGTGGGGCCCCTCAGCTCATTACTGCCCTCTGGGCAGCCGCACTCACAGGCTGCCGCAGCCAGCTGCGTGGTACTGGGCTGCTTCTAGCTCAAGTTTTAAAATTCACTCTGCCAAAAAAATAGTGCAATGGTGAAAATAAAAAGAAAAAAACGGCTTCTGTGTCTGGGGCATGAGCATTTGGTAATTAATAATTTGAAAATTAAACACAGTATAATGTAGGGAATTTTATTGTTAATTTTATGAGTTTCAGGTCCACTGAAGAGCTGAAAATGGTAACAGGATAAATGAAGTAAAATTGTATTTATGTCCTAAGACATATAAAGAACAGTCAGTACTGTTGTAGTTGTTGAATTAGAACTGCCCAACTTGAGGAGCTAAGCCACAACAGCATAAATAAATATGCAACTTATATTTAATTCTTTTTAATTTAAAGATGACTTAAAGAGCCATACAAAACATCAGGACAACATTAAAACATATGCAAGTTAAAAAGCTTCATAACTGTAAAAAATTATTGTAGTGCTGTTTTTTTTTAAGTTTGACTAAACAGTTCTGTTAATCCTAGGACTCTCTGTATATGTTTTCTGTGTTTCAGACAATAAATGCTTGCCACAAATTTATGCAATAATGTGTAATATATTCAGGAAAACTAATTACTGAAGCAATTTCTGTTTGGAAAGTTGTCTCTAAAGCCAGAGGGATAGAAACATTTTGTATAATGATAACTCACATCCCACACACCATTTCTTTTATTTAATCTATCTGTGCACAGAAACCTATTATTAAAAAAAATAATAATTGGCAGAATAAATTCAGCAGTTGAAAGGCATAAGAAAAAATATGCAAATTGTGAAACAAACAGCTAAAATTACAGGTATTTTAAAACTCCTTTATTAAAAATAATTATGGAGCTAAAAATTGAGTGCATGTCATAATATGCTCCCACTCTAAATGCACCCTTCCCCTGCTTTGCAAATGGGCTTTTGTATGAATAGAGTATCGCAAAAAAATGAGCAATGACCCCTCCTTCTTATCTGGTTTTTTTTTGGATGTTCTTTTCTTGACAAGGAATGTGGAATTCACATTTAAATTTCCTGGGTTTTATCCATTTGTCAGCACTAAGGCCATCTCTGTGATTTACATGTTTTGCATTTAATGATTTTCTCAAATAGAATTAAAAACTCTCTTTTTCAGTTCTCCTTTTAAAATCTCCAGGATTGATAACAGGTTTTAAATAAGATCTATGATTAAAGAAACATGTGGGTTGATTTTACAGTTCAGAGTTCTTTTTAAATACAAATAAATTAATTTTTAAAAAGACCGGGATCACTCGGAAAGCCTTCACTCATTGGTTAATCTGTAAGGATCAGCCAGAGAGGTGAAGGTATATCTGCAATATCTAATTATATTCATACGAGAAACATAACCCATGCAGATTTTTTTATTTGTGTTGCAAAAAGTTTCATTTCCTGCTGAAGTTTCTGGATGCGGTGCTTAGCTTAGCTGGTCTTTCTCAAAGCCTGAAATTTCAAATGAGGTAAATGCATTACCCAAATACACGTGCTCTCTGCAGCTGATCCCAAATCCAGCAAAATCAAGGGGAGACCATGCGTGAAGATCCGACATGCCAGCTGCTCCATGCAGGCACGACTTCACTGAAACCGCAGGAACCACATCACACCAGAAGTAACGCTGTACCAAGGCTGTTTTTAACTGATCTTTTGAAATAGACTCAATTTCTCGATACACAGAACTCTCAGTATTTGAAATAGGCAGAACATATATTTTGTATGTCCATAGGTTCATTGCTAATAATATGTCAAACTGTATCCCTAGGTGCATTGAAGGCACTCTCTAGGTATGACTAGGAGTCATGCACTAATACAAATCAAGTGAACTGGGTTTTTTTATCAACTCATCTATGCTCAAAAAAATGTGTTGCCACCTCAAAGTTTTCTTTTTTCTTTCTTACATTGTTCCTCAGTCTTTCCCCAAACTAGATGCTGTTTTTGCAATTGTTTTCAAATGTCATCCTTGTGACTATGTCAGCTGTTCTATCCCGCAGTTGGACAGTCTGCACAATTCCTTCCTGATCCTCCACAAGAGCTGTGTGTACCAGCAGCCTGTATTTTGGGAATTGAGAAAATGTAATTATATGCTTTGATATCTTACGTCCCTAACTCATTTGCTGATAAGTAGCTGCCAACTTTTAGCCCTGTATTCTCCGTCCTCTCCAGCACCGGGAACTTTGTGTGTCGGGGGAGTTTTGGCACATTACTGGGGAGGTGCCAGCTGTGCTTGAGCTGGCTGCACTTCTCCCTTCTGCTTCTATATCACTGCATGTGTCTTCAGACACTGAAATTGTTAAAGGCGAATATGTGGCTTAGTTTGTCCTTCAGCAGCTTCAGTTAAATTATAGCGCCTCTGTTAAGAGCCGTTTTCCTTTTGCCATTTAGGACAAAATCTGTTCTTTAAAGCACGCTGCTTGGTTAAAGCATGTGTGTACGAGCATTACCCAAAGTTTTGTCTTAGAAGATCTCATTTTGACAGGCACGTACAGAGCACCCAATATTTAAATGTGGTGTATTTATATCAGATGTATACATAGTAATTAATTCATCTCTCGGTATATCAGATAGTTTTGTGTATAATGTAAATAGCACATCTTTTCCAAACAGCCCTTAAGCTTCAACAGCCTAAATCTCCATTCATCCTATGTTAGCAACATGAATAAATTTCTTCAACCCAGAAAGCTAAACATGTGGTTGAGCGGTGAACCCCTAGATTAATGACATGGTCTATGCTGATGTCACTGGACATGACAGTAATTCCACAGCATAAAACTCACCCAATATAATATCAACACACATAGGACTTAAGACAAAGTTTTAACTGAACCCTTTTCTATGAAAAAAAAGCATTTCACCGTTGAAGTATTTTGCAGAAATGTGGTTATATACACAAAAATGTCAATGGAGAAAAACCTACGTTGTTCATTTCCTTTCCTTTTAATAAGAAATACATTACAATAAGAAATGTTTCATCATTTTAATGAATATTATTTGATTTTATACCATATTACTAATTACAGCTCTTTAATATTGTAACATAACACAATGATGAAGAACATTCAAAATAGAATATTTCAGTGCCTGTAAGCCACAATGGTTTGCAGCTTTTGGTCTCATATCATTATTAATGTTTCAGCTTATTTTATGCTTTGCAAGAATTTATTTTTTTTTTTCAGAATAGCCATTGAATTGGAAGTTCTGATTTCTGATCATCTTTAGAAAGCACAGCATCAATATTAGGAGGAGATTCTTTGCAAATTTGAAGAATGTAGTTACTATTATATACATGTATTCATATCCTTTATTTATGCCTTGCCTTCCCCTTTAGTAAAAGGGAGAGAGATAGGCCTTCCCTTGTAAAGTACTTTGAGATTGACTTATGACAAATTGTTTATGGAAAATTGTTTTGGGCTTTCTTCTCACGCTCTTCTTTTTTTTTTTTCACCAAGTCCTCTAGGACCAGGTTTTCAGAAGCATGAAGCTACCCAAAATCTGACTCAGCTGCTGCACCTCGAGGCTTCTTCCTGCCTACAAAAGTCTTTCCATATTTTCACCTCGTCTTTCCAACTGAGCATGTATCATGCTCGCATTCGCCTGACTCAGCTCCTCCAGACAGGGCTGTAAGTATTCTCATCTGCTAGAGCAAGAGGCAGAGCATGCTGCTGGCTTTGTTCTTTCACAAAAGCTGTTGCAGTGTGGGCTATGGGACAGGCAAGATCAGGATTCTGGGCTGTGTTCTGAATCAAAATGGGTCTTGGCTGTGCGCAGTAAGCAGCAAGCCTTTGGTAACAAATGTGTGGGCACTGGGCAGCACAAGTGCACTCACTTGCTGAGGCAAAACCATGCAGATGCACCTGGCATTACCTTTTGAACTCTCTCAAATGCACAGTGTGAACTAACTAGTGCACCAGTCTGATCGTGTGTACGCTTACTGGGAAATGCTTTGCTGCAAGCTTAAAATGAGCACTGTAGATGAATTGAGTGCCACTGAATGAACTAGTTTACACAGTCAAAACACACAGAGATTTTGGCTATCCTCTTGCACTGGAAGGTAGCACTGTATGGCAGTGAGCAGAAGACCCAACAATATAGTGTGAAGGGTATCTCACAGGTAACATCCAGAACCCTGGGCGGATAGGTTATGTGCCTGGGAGGACAGCATGTGCAAGGCTTTGAAAAATCTTATAAGGTTGCTGTTAGATCCAGAAAAATAGCAAAATTGCTGTTAAAGTCCTATTTAAATTCTGCTCTGCACTGTTTTCCATTATGTTTGAAAACCTGGTAATAGTTCAGCAGCCTATCAAAAAAGAAAAAATTGAAAAAAAAAAAGATTGCTTTTCTGTAGGTAGGAGGACTGACAAGATTACAGCAGCTGGGTTTCTATTACTCCAAATGACATTGTACAGAGCTAAAATGGATCTTCCTACAGAAAGCTAATCAAGGTGGAAGAGAAAAATTGGGTTCATTAACAATGTCCGTCACTGAAAAGTCAAACAATTTTTCACTCTTCAGATGAGTCCAATTACAGAGATGTTACTAGAAATTGTTTTTCTGTGACAGAGAGCTTTAACAGTGGTTTTCCTTTTTTGGCACTTTGCTTATTGGTCTCTCGCATTGCACCCATTACTGGGTGGAGATTAACACCTGTTACTGTTATAACAAAAAATGACGAATGATGCCATTACTGGCACAGCTTTATGTGAACAAAATTAAGCTTATGTGTGTTAACTTTTGTAGTTACAGCAATTACCACAATAACCTTCAAATTATAATTTGCACAGACCCTGCACCAAAAGTGAGCAACTGAGAACAACCATCTTCCCATTTTCTTGGAGAGGGCTGTAGGCAAAATGCAAACTGAGAGCTCTCTCCATGCCTCCCTTGAGTCAAGGGAAAGCTATAAAGCACCCCCTTTATTTTGCCCTCTCAGCTGGCAATTCTCTTAACACTCTTCTCCAATATATGTATAAGATTCTCACATTTCAGTTTATAGCTACATTTGACTCAAATATGAAATCAATATTTATAAAGCTTGAGTCAAATCTCAAGTTCTTATCTGGATTTTTGAAACGTGACCCGTGTGGCTAAATTAATGGGCATAGTTGTACTTTGGCTTTAAATACATGTATCGGTTGTACCACTCGTTCTAATTCATCTCAGCTGGTGTTGACTATCAAAGGTTTGAGTTCCAGTCTAAGCTGCTCTTCAAGGTTCCCTCTATAGTCATCGGGGATCAAGACTTGTCACTCCACCAAAGATAGATGGCTGGTACTAACGAGATCAGTTGCCATCCAGAAATACTTATTTCTTTGCTTCGACTATAGAGGGAGTCAGGACAATTGGCTGGGACCAGAAGCCGAGCTTTTATTTAGGATAAAATTCAAAGCCATCTAGATGAGGTGAAGGAAAATTGCCATCCTCAGATAGTAATTTACTGCCCTTCAGCTGGACCAGCCAGTGAAACAGCCGTTTGTTGCACAGTAGCATGTTCTGCTGGTAAAAAATCTGTGTTAAAATAGAGATGCCTTTGTGTGCAACTTTTCTGTTTTTTTTGTTGGTAGGCTGAGTTCTTTAGAGTAAGATGTACAAAAATCATAGCACATACTTTCTGAAATGTGATACTTGAAAATGTAGTTGTCAGGAGATCTAATAATCTTTTAGATTATTAAACCTATGGCTAATAAAAACATTAATGACATTTTTACAAATTCTCTTTCCTGCAGCTAACCATGAAACTCAACATTCTTTCTTTGTTTTGTGGTGACACCAGAAAAAGTATCTTGTGATTTAATCTGATATAAAATATTCTCTAAAATACTTTATATAAAAATTGTTCTTGCAAAAAAATATATTTTCCAGAAACAAAAAAATACAGAACAATTCCCATATCACATCTCTTGGAATAAATTATCCCATTCATACAAACCAACCATTATATCTTCCTGATGACAGCACTGTGCTTTCTTTTCTTTTCATTTTTCCTAGTACATTTGTAGCATGTGGATCAAAAGTTTGTGGATTCTTGTCTTTTCTTGAACCCACAAGCAAAGCAGCAATACAGCCAAGTTTTAAAAGTTTGCAAATCATTAAGAAACAAAGCAGACAAAACACGCAGTGTTCCCAAGAGACCTGAGACATGAAAGCATCTATGTGGTCATGTACATACACAGAATCTGTTGGGACTAGACTTAGTTGTTTAGTAGAACTTGGAATGCACTATCATTCGGATCTCCTGTTGTAACTTTGAGGAAGCAGTGTATATATTTTGCCACAATTCTCCCAAACACTATGTCTGTAATGGAGTTGAACCTGTCCATTACTCTCGACTGAACTTCAGATTTTAGAACACTCTGATCTCCATCCATATTTTAAGTGCATATCTCAATACATGTTCTACTTGAAGACAAACTCTGCAGAAGTTTCCTAGGTTTTGGTTTCTTTACAAACCTTATATGAAAAACTGTCCCCGTGGAAGTTAGTGGGGCTTTGCCACTGCCTTCAGGATTTCATTCCTGGTTCTTGCTGTGTTCTTGCCGTTGTCCTCTGGTGACAGACTGTTTCTGGTCTCCTTTCCTGCTTACTTCAGCTGATGATAGCCTGATTGCACACAGTTATCAAGAGCAATATCAGGCAGGAAACTGGCTTGTGCTACCACGTGCTACTACTTTAGTACTAAACTACTTTACTTAGTGCTAATGCTTTAATCAGGCTACAGTGAGTTACTAAGTCAAATATCTTATACAAGTCTCACACCTGTGTAGTCACCTTCATCAAACAGTTTCACAAGACTTATTTTTCCATAAAGCTGTCTTGACTGGCACCAATTATACTGTCATCCTTTAATTTTATACTAATTGAATTCCTTATCATCTTTTCCATTACTGTGCTTGAGACTGATGCCAGACTAACTGACCTGTAATTACCATGATCATTCTGCTTCCTCTCTTTGGCTTTTGGCAACGTTGCGTATTTCTACTGTTCTCTAGCAACCTTTGGATTTATAGTGCATGGGCTCTTTGATTTGAAAATATTCATCTCTAATAGAAGGATTTTAACAGTGACTTTCTGGGCAATGTGGTGCAAGGGAGTTTATTATCATTGTGTCATACGAACGTATCATCTTTTTTCAGTTCAAATACTAAACAGTAGAGTGTGTGTGTGTGTCTGCATATGTCTATATACAATATATATTGTTTCTGTCTTATCTATAATATATATAACACTGTTGATTTAAGCAATCCAGTAATGTGTTCATACCATGTTAAGGAACTTCAGCGGAGATAGTATAGTCCTGAAAAACCTTCTTAGTGTTCCTAGCAGCATGTATTTCCTTAGATCTCTTTATCCTGCTACTGTATTTTTTTCATTGCTAATTTATGCAGACCACTGTCTAATTTGATATATGTATATCTGCATATGTACAAGCAAAAGAAGGTTTTCCATGTTATGCAGCAATGCCGTGTTATGTTTTGCTGTTTTCTGCCAAAAAAAAAGAGACATAATCACAAACACTGCTCATATGTAGTCATATGATCAGAAAAGATGTTCTGATTGAATTTAATTCATTCTGTGCTGAATGGTGTCATTTTACAGCCCAGAGCATTTATTATAGTACGTTCCAGTAAAGATCATAAGATACCCTCAACTAAAGGTCCTCTTTGTTTCCTTTTCCATTGTCCTTTTTTTCCTTTGTTTAAACATAAGTTGTTTGGAAATTCTACTAATTCT
>Ga0181612_144898_pt1 | contig 11732 bp, 4 predicted proteins | sample HoacroProtozoa21_FD_119630 | JGI IMG/M metagenome (GOLD analysis project Ga0181612, IMG submission 119630) | Hoatzin crop microbial communities from Cojedes, Venezuel. Combined Assembly of Gp0051906, Gp0051904, Gp0051908 | reverse complement strand
CGCTGATCGAGCATTAAGCTCGAGTGGCCAAACCCAAGGATACGAGACCTCCAACAAAAAAAACCCAACCCTGCCAGTACAACAAATTAGCTGTGAAAACTTGACTCGGCAGCAAAAGTTTAGCCTAAGTCAGCAGTTTACATTGTGTGGCTGCGGCAGTTCTGACCCAGGAGCCCTCATGCTGGATTTACTGCACGGTGAAATCATGGGCACAGGGAGGCGAACGCAAACGACCAAGTGAGGCCAGAGCACTCAGCACCTCAAGAACAGTGGCTGACAGGATTAAACCTGAAGAAAACTACAAGTTCTGCTGGGTCTGCCAGTGTTCAGAGCTCCCAGCTCTTTGGCAGGCGCTCATCAGAGCAGATTAACAGCTTGCCAAGTCCAATACCTACATGAAAAGCGGGGAAGAGGGAATATGATAAACTATCTTTCCATATTCTGATTGCATCTAATTTGGTGACTGACCATCTGTCTACTTTTTTTAGCTTCTTTTTAAGTCTGTGGCATATGTACTGGCTTTCAAAATCACTTCCAGATGTAAAATTCTTTCAGATAACAATCCCTTTTTTCTTCTTCCACATTAGATATTTAGGTGTAATGGGTATTGGCAAAATGATTTTTTTACCATGACCTTTCTCATCATATATTTATTATTATTTCTTTTTCAAGTGTGCTATATTCCAGAATAAGAGTGCTGTGCTGGTCCTCTCAAGTGAGGAGCCCCAGTCCCTGCAGCATACACACTGACATCCAAAGCTTACGTTCCACATGCTCCTCTCTGCAAAATAATGGTTCCTTAAAGTAGCAAAGAACAGAGCCACCTCCTGGGGTAGTGTGCTCAAGGTGGGGTCTACAGGGACAAACTTCAGGAGAAAACGGAGCCTTGTGAAGAAGGTATCAGTGTTGTCCCTGATTACCAGACTTTTTAAATAGCTAGGGGGGGTTGCCCTGGAGTGTCAGACTTGCACAGTGAAAAGAACTGAGTTCATGGAAAAATTTAAATAAGCAAAACACTAAATCCACATGGAATACCATGAGTCTGAATGTCTAAAATTCATCTCCTGTGGATTTCTGGACAACAAATTCTCAGTACTCTTTAACTGACAGTGCAAATTCTTCAAAGGCTGCTCTGAAATGAGTACATTTCTAAAGATGCCTCATCTCCTCTCATGTCCTTTTACTTTCTGGCTCAGCTTTAGATAACATGCTGGAACCATCCTTTCTATAGAACTTATCAGAAGCAGTATCTTCTGCCTGGTGGCATTCAGCTCATTATCGAGATGAAGTATCTCAATTATTTCAATTTCTTTTATCAGAAAGTTAAGAATCTCTGCATAAAATCAACAGTAATGAAAAAAATCTTCTCTGAAAGCAGGTCCTGGTTATTCAAGTTACCTGGAAGTAAGATAACAAAGCTAATGGATATTTTGAATCACAGATAGTTCAGAAAAAAATGAAAGGAAAAAATAATTTTGAGTTTTATCGAAACAGAAACCTTTCAGAAATGGCTGGTGAAATCAAAAGGTTTTAGAAAAATAATTTCAGGATAAATGAAATATTTAGTTTGACCTAAAATGTGTTCTTCTTTGACCTAAAATGTGTTCTTCTTTCTGCTTTAAGCATTGTTATTCATATTTAACTTAGGAAACACCAAACCAGAAAGATGAAAAAAAATGCATTGCATTTTGAAAAAAGCAGAAGTGAAACAAGTGATTTTCTTCAAAAAGAAAATAATTTTTTCTGAATAGACAGTTAAAACCCAGCACCAATTCACAAAACATCGCAGCATTACTGAAGCTTAATTCCCACATTGGTACACATAAGTTGCTTTCCAGGTGGGAAGAAGAGAGAGCAGGAGGGGGATGCAAACAGCCGTAAGGAGACAGTAGTTGCAGGCCCTGCTGCCCATCTCCTCTGGTGAGGGTCCTGAGGGGCCCCAGCCCTGGTTTGCTGGCAGAACTCTTAGAGAAAATGAATCTGCCTGGGGCTTCCAGCCTGCGCTGTGCACAGATGGAGGCGTCTTGAGCCAATGGAAGAAAATCAAAACCTCTTGTTCTGAAACGTCTGTAATCTGGTGAGGGAGAGACCTCCATAGGGATGTCAAAATAAGCAGAAACTCTTACAGTTGGTGTAACCCGTTCAGATTTCCTGTATCTACGGATTTAGGGAATAGCTATTCGAACCCCGTTTTTTTGTGACTCCCTCCCTGTTTTTGGGTGGCACCTGAGATGCAGCCCTGAGTCAGGGCAAACTTCAGAGGGCAGGAGCCCCCCTCCCTCTGGGTCAGCCCTTGGAGCACCAGCCTCTCTCCAGCCAGAGACTGAGGGTCTCCAGTCTGTGCTCTGAGGGATTCTTCTAGGAAAACATGACTACTGCCTCGGTATTGCAGCCCAGGTGCAGCTCTGATGCTCACCTTTCAATTTCACCCCAAATTTTCAGACCACTATGTGCTTGATTTTCAACCCATGCTTCAGCTTGCTTCTTCTTCTTGATCTTCCTGAAAGTCATATTTGCTGTCTTTGCAAGACTATTATCAAACAGCTAATACAGAGGAGGGAAAAACCATTTTTGCCAAAAATATATGAGGGATTCCTACTCTTAAGGGCAGGCTGTCTGAGCTCTAAAACCTTATCTGCACATGAACTGTACTGCCTTGTAATGGGTTAACCATCTTGATGGGGAAATGCTTATTTCTGAAAAGAAGAATCCATCTGCAGAGACACCTTTGTACTAACGCGATGGAAGGTGTGACCATAAGGCATGCGTAGTATAAACAAGCCAGTAAGGATAAAGCCTCATCTTCATATATAATTCAGTGGAAACTTTGCAATTGGAGTGTTTTGGCAGTATGTCATTATTTGAAAGGGCATATTACTGTAATGTGGTGTTTGCTTGCTTTCCGAATAGACTATGTACTCCGTGGATTTAAAAAAAACAAAAAAGTATTTTGGCATAGGACAAAGCAAAGAAACATCAACTTTAAAACTCAGAACAGAAATCCTTCTGGTGGCAATCACCCCATGCAGTAGGAAGCAAGTATTCAGCTAAACTAGTCTTCTGGTACAGCAGGTTCTGGCTAGCAAGGCTCCATTGTCATTTACAAGCAAGCATGTTTAAGCGGTTAGGATGTCTTCATGCCATGTGGTTCTGATTTGGCTGGTCTCTTTGTGCTTATTACTTTCTGAGCACACTTAAGGGACCAACCTCTTCATTTACACGTTCAGTTACACAATAATTTTTTCATCAGGTCACTCTTTTGTGAGCTGCTATTTGACGGGTACTGCACTGGAAGCATTTGCTGGTCTCGGGAGCGGTGATGCTTCGTTTGTCTTGTGAAGCAGAACACAGAAGTCCTCGCAGGCAGGAAAAGCTGGGCTAGATGGAAAATGTATTAGCACAAGTAAGATACAAATTTAAGGCATGGAAATTCTACTTGCAAAATACGTCCATGTGAATTCTGCCATTAAGGAAACCGTGGAAGCCACAAAGAAAATAACTGCCATTAGCCTGGGAATGACAGTAGAAGAGGTCTGAACTAAACTATACTACATGGTGTTTCGGATGCACCAAGAGCACACGTGGTCATAGGGGTATAGCTGCACGCTACATCTGATGATTACTAGCAGTTTGGCACTGCTGGGAGGGACAGTCCAGCCACTCTCCATCAGTCCTAACCTAATCCCTCCAGCCCTGTTTGCAGCCACGTAGCTTTGTCTCTTCTCTTGAACCATCTCTGAATCTCAGACTAGGACTGGTGAGCCAATTCTCACCTGGCAGAAATGGCTCACCCTTTTTTTTTGGCAGGGTTATTTTTGGTCAGCACAGCAATTTCCATTGGCGCTTCATTCCATCAGACGAGCACCAGAGCCATCGCTCGGAAGAGGCTGAGGGCTTTCACCTGGTGTGCGGGGGGCTGGCACAGGACTGGTACCTCCTCGTTCAGTGGCAAGGAGCATGTCGGTTGGCAGAGCTCTGTCATATTGCAGCACCTGGGAGCTAAGGTACTTTAATTGTGCTGTATAGTTGTGTAACTCAAAGGAATCTGTTCCCTGGCTGTAAGAGTCCATGATTTTTCTGCTGGATTCATAATGCTGCATCGGCTTTTTCTCCATGTATATATTCTGAGTATAGAGGGAAAAACAGTTCAATCAGGGGCACAGAGTATTGTACCCATTACAGTAAGAAGCATAGGCCTTGAGTAGCCGGCAAGCATACTCTAAACAGTGTTAGAGAAACCTATGCCTTTGGACTGAGAATTACTCACAGTTTGTCTTTTTTCTTCCCTCACAGTTTCTGTGAACTTAGTGTCACTGTTTTGCACCACGTCAACAAACCAGCCTCAAATACGCAGGGTTTGTCCCTTTCACGAAAGCTCAAAAAGGTAGAGAAATAATACGAAGAAGGTCAAAAGTTTCATTCAGATGCAACCACATCAGTATGGGTTACTGCTGGCATAACGCATTTTTTTCCGCATGTCTTGCTCTTTTCGACTTGATATTCCTTACTCCTATTCCTTAAAACACTACAGTGCCAGCTGTGGTTACTGCCTCTTGTGCTGCTGTCCCAGCTTGACAGTCACCGCTGCTGAACTGCAGTAGAACTGAACCGCTGAGGTATTTGCATGGGAAGGGACTTTCTGGAGCCCAAGCAAAGCTTGTAAAGAGAACAGCTTAGAACTGCAAATCTATATGGGAGGTCTAGATAGAGTAGACAAGATTAATTTGGGACTTTTACAACAGTAAAGGAGATTTAGCCATGTATCTTTCATTAAATAGTATGAGGAAATCCTCTTGTCCAGCTTGGAAAATTTTGATATTTTGACAGAGTCTTCTTGAGCAGCACGAGCTCCAGCTCTGATCTTTTTGAAAATAACAAATTCATTAGAAAAGTATGAAGGAAAATAAATACATAAAAACTGTTACATATACAAAATTGCTGAAGAATGGAATGCTTTCTATAGTGATTTAAAAAAAAAAACCACCAGAAGTCATATTCTTAAATTCAAAACAGCGTTTAGGGGCTACAACAATGTGGAAACCTTGGCAGGATAAAGAGCTCTGACCGAAGATTATTGTTATTGTTAATTTCCTAGTAAAGTGGGAGCCAGCTGTGCTAGACTTCATCCCGATAATTTAAAAAGAGGCATTTTAAATACTTAGTTCTTTTATCGTTCTCCTAAACTTTTGACTACTTCTGGTTTCAGTTTTTTTGGGTCAAAACCACAAAAATTTATTAAGGAGGAATTGGTTAGTTGAAATTTTCACTGCTTGCTCTCTGACCGTTTTCTTGTAGATCTTGTATGAGCAGAGGTTAGCTTGACGGGTTCTGAGCTTCAGTTCCCGAACCTTCACAATCGGAGTTTGGGAGAACTGGAGCTTGATACAACACTGGAGTAAAAACTAGGGAGGTGTTAGGTTTCTGCTTAGTCATCCGTACTGCTTTCCAGGCAATGTTCCTTTTTCTTTCCCATTAATGACTGTGGAATAGTTTGCAAAGAATGCTGCAGATGACAAGTCTTCTGTGCTGCAAAGTGTTAGGTTCCTCTGCCCCTCAAAGCTCCCCAGTGCGAACACCAATGCCTGCTTGTAGAGAGTGCCTAACAGGTTACACCGGAAAATGACTTGGAAAAACAAATCCATGGCATTCCTAGGAGAGGAGGAGAATGAACATATTTGAAAAGAGATCCGATGAGGATGATTGCAGAACTAGAAACAGAAAATTACTTTAGTTTAGCTAGTCATGCAGGATCCAGATCCATCGCGCTGTTCTCCCCCAAAGAATAGACTCCATAGCCTCATGTGTGATCTTCCCAATACCTTTTTTAGAAAATAAGTAAGAACCAAGTCCCTTTGTGGCTTTTGCTTCCGAAATATTTCGCACTGTCCAAGTCAAAAGGTGCTTTCATAAAATCCCTGTTTGGGTGCTCTTGACCCTGAGGCAGAAATAAACTCCCTAAGTATCGAAGTCCTCAGCTGCACCAGAATTCATTTCAAAGGCAGTGGCAGCATAGCTTTCAGTTGGGTTAGCAGGCTAAAGGGCCTCACCCAGCACAATCGGTCAGTCCTGTGTTTTAAGGACTGTGGGTGCACGTATTTGGGAGCAGGATGGGGACGGGGCAGGGGCAATCAGTGTCTTTCCTGTGGAAGCCCAAGGGGGCCTGCATAGGTGTAACATCAAACAGGAGTCTGTCAAAAATTGTGCAGGAACCCACCTCCAGGGGCTGGTTTGCTCCTTCTGAACTTTGCTGATGGCCAGGATCCCAAAACATCAAACTATCCTCTCGAGTATTTTAGCGCTTCCGAATCAAGGAAGGTACTTTTTAGCCTGGAGTAGGCACTCTTAAGCTTTGAGGCATTCTGTGGCAGTCCAGGGAGAGGCAGCTGGTTATTCACACAGTGGTACAGGGCTTGTAGGTTAATATGATTCTTTTGAAGTTACGTGTACCTCAATTTGTAGTTATTAGAATATAATGAAAGAAATAAGAGTTGGATGGAGTACTTTCTTGAAGTTATTCTGTAATCTGTAGACTAACAACTGGTCTGCAATGCCATAATTTGCTGAGAGGTAGTTTGTGGTGTGCAAATGATGGAGACCTCTGGCTCTTTATTGAGTAATTACCATAAAAATTTATGTTGGCCTAAAAGTACTTATCCTCAGAAAGTCCTTGTTCCCTCCTTTGACTATAAAAATATTAAAAAGAGTAACCAATATAGTCATTTAACTTCTTGATGACCATATTAGTCCCGTAGCTCCTGCTCAATCAGGATGCTAATACTGCTGCTGGTAAAATGAGTTGGAAGATGTGTGCCAGCACCAAATGTATTCCTGCACTTGACATGAAGAAAGTGTGGCTAAGGTTAATCGTAAGGAAGTTCTAGTTAATCACAGCTCTGGAGTGAAGTAGAAGCAAAGTACATAAATTAGTGTAATAGAGAGCAATTTTCAGAAAAAAAACCCCTAAAATTTTATTATTATCTCCCTGTGAGACTGCAATTTGTAATTTGCACTGTAATTCCATCAGCTGTCTTTTCTGCTTCCGTGCACAATCAGATACAGCGTCACTGTGTCATTAAAGAAACAATTATTCTAACAACAGAACTAATAAATGCCTTCTGTTAGATGCAGGGTTTAGCCAACAAACACAAATAGACCTTTTACATCAATACCAGATAAGATTAACAGTGACATTTAATGTCACCCACTCATTCATGAATTGCCACATTGTCATTGTAAGCCACAGGGCGGAGGAAAAAAAAAGGGCGTCAACTAGCAAATGCAAAGTTGTCATTCATGTGAGCAAAGAAACTGCAACTATTTAAAGATGTTAGTCAAAAAACTCTAAAATTAGCAAATATTTGAATCCCACATAAATTCCATATTTAAGATTGTAGGATTTAATGAGAATAGTTAATAAATTTTTCATTAATTTAATGAGAATATGTAATAATATTTAATGAGAATTTGGTTGAACAGATTTTAAGTACAATACGTTGTATTTCCTACTTACTCACAGCCTTCCTGTGTTAACTTGGACAATTCATACAGCATTTGTGTGCCTCTTATTTCCGCAGGCTTATCATTTTTGGGTGTATTTTGCAGCAGTATTTCCCATTCTTGTATGTGGATTGGAAGCAATTTAGTAGTGTCTGTAGAGAATCTAGAGAGGCTCTGTATGGGTAGGGTAACACTCCTGTTATGATGAAACAGGAACATGAGGATCCTATAACAACCATCACCTTTTTTTTTCCTCACATTCCCCAAATCAAAAAGTAGATTATGGGGAGCAGCATCGTTAGTGAGATTCTTAACTGCTGTATAGTTAGAATTACACTGCAAAATTAGCCTAAATTTCAAATGTCAATTTTTTAACAGAGATTTTTTTTTCCTGCAATTGCTTTGTAAGCATTAGTGGAGGAACACACAAAGTACAAGATTTTCTGTAGCACTCGTCATTATGGTAGCTCGGTATCAAGCCCAGGATCTAAACGCAAGTCGCCAGCTAAAGCCTTGTAGCCAGTCTTGCAGTCACACACTGATTTTCACATACATTCGTCGACTAAATTGGGCTTAAGTTCCTTCCTAGGAATGTTATATCAGTTTAGCCTGAATTCAATTGTGTTGTTTAAACTAGGTTTTAAGAATGTAGGTTTGAAGACTTAGGCTACCGATATCCCTTTAATGCTATTTGAAATTTCACAAATGCCAAATGTTCTAGAAGATTTTTAAATGAGTTGACTTGCTCCCAGGAGAGTCATAGTGAGGTGTGAAGAAAAAGTAGGAAAACATCTAGTAAAAAATGATATGCCCTTTCTTTGTTGTATATACTTTTTTTTTTTAATCTATTTTTATATACGATCCCTGTCTGGCTGCCACCATTTGAGCAGGCTACAGACATTGTAGTGGCAGTAGGTGAGGAACTACATTCTTTCTTCTATTTGGACACCACCTGATATTAAGCGATACTGACTGATTTAGCGGTACCAGCCTACAACCAGTAGTAGTAGTGATGTCGTAAACAAAATTTTTGACAGCCTAATACATTTCCTCCACTCCCAGTCAATCAAATTCCACTTCTTCAGTATCACTTCCCTGTTGTTTCATTCAACCTCAAGTCAAAAGAGCAGGCGGAACCTTCACGAGGCCGTAAAAGACCATAAAATGTCCTGCTGGCAACAACAGCACCGTAGCTTACAGTAACAATTCCTGTCTAAAAAGACCACTGGGAAAAAAGCAATATTCTCAGAGTACGTACCTCTTCGTTCCTGACCTATTAAAGTAACAGGTCTGTGGCATTTAAACCAGGCAGTGGAAGAGGACCCCTGAAGAGCACCAGTGTAGAATGGTGAACACTAAAAACATTCCGAGATTAAAAAAAAAGGAGCTGTTACCCTGTACTGCTTATTCACTGTGTATGCTGGCATGTTTGAGGTGGGTTATTCTTTTCTTCCCTTCTCTTTGTATCAGGCATTCAGTTCGAAGGGTGTGTAGGGAAGTGAACTTTCAAAATGATTAGTCATCTGCAGAGTTACAGTCCTCTACTTTTAACAGGATGAGAGGCAGTTTTCCGGAATTTGGATTCAGCTACACAGGGATCAAAAGGGTCTCATCTGCAAAGGAGGATGAGGTGGGCATTCAGGTCAGCCAGAACTGCCATTTAGGACCCATCATAAAAGGTACTAATAGAATAATCAATGGAAATCCTGTGAACTATGCTTAGTGATTCTTACACAAAGTGGTCTATTATTCACAGTGTTGCCTTAAAGGTACACAACACTGCAATCATTGAGGAGAAAGCGTGGTCTTTTGTGACATTTGCACACCAACAATTTTTCTTGTCTATGTTATAATTAGAACGCTGTACATGGAGACCCTTATCATCAAAACAATTTTTGTTCTTCCCACTCTTCAAGCTTGAAGTAGAAAAGGAAAGCTTATGTTTAGTTTCTCCATTTAATTCTTAATAAAGAGATCTCTTTATTTGAAGCATCCCCATTTTCTAAGCTTTATAGCTCTAATAATATTTGTGCAATTCAAGCTACTGAAAAATAGAAAAAAAAAGGGAAGTAGCCAGGAAAGAAGGAGGTAGGTGCAGATGGGATGAATGAAAATGCAGAGCACCACAGCCCTGAGAGCTCTAAGCTATAGTAAGACACTGTGTGATAGGTAACAAGGAGAAGAAATAGCGAATATAAATGCCCTCATATATTCAAGTGTTCCAGACATGTTTTCTGCTACTTGGAGGCTTTATGTCACACAAGTGTATATCCAGTGAGCAGAGGACATCTTAATAGCCTGCACAATTAATTCTGTCCTTCTGTATTTAAAGTAGTAACAAGGACAGCACCTCCTTAGCATGAACTTTCTCACGGGAGTTCTGTGCCCGAACAAATACTGCAGACATCCTTTATCTCCTTTTTAAAAGAAAAAACCCCACTCCACCCAGCTTCAAAAAGAGGTATCCGTTATTTATGCCCGTCCTACTACCAGTTTCTCAGGCACTCCAGGTAACTGCAAAGTGAAATAACTAGCAGCACCCAAGAACCAGCTAGCAAAAGCGAAAGGCCTCTAGCTTCAGGGGAAAAATACTGAGCAAATGCCCAGTGTTTCAACTCAAGTTAAGGCTAGCTCTAGATACAGCCCAAGCGACTGGATTATTCTGGTGGTTAGAAACATTTAAGATTAAGTCTCCAAAGTATCCCTTCGTGGACAAGGATGGATGCAAGGATGCTTTCTACAGGCTGTCTGCTTTAGACTGACAGCAGTCAGCTTCAACTATTTACCTGCATCAGTGCAGAGGCATGCACGGACATAGATCTGTTGACTTCCATCATCACATCTTGACAGTCCTACTATAGGCTTGCAAAGTGCCTTTTAATGTAGTAAGAGCATGTTAAAACAGATTAATATGACTTGGTAGCTTCTTGTGCTTCCCAATAATCTAGGGGAGGAGGCAGCTTACGGCCATCTATACAGAAGGATAGGTGCACCTAAACTACAGTGGTTCGTCTGGCATGACTAATCTAGCTGAAAGAACACAGAATGCTTTTGCATCTTGATGCAAGTATTACCTGTTTTTAAGGTAACTCTTGCCGCTAGCAGCCTAACTCTTTGTATAAATCCAAGAGTAGGGTTTCTTCAGGTTTTACCATGGAAGATGAAATACCTGACCTGTAACACAGTTTTAGTAAAAACAAACAAACAAAACCTGGTAGCTTGGCTCCATTTCTCCAAGGAAGTGTGCATATTGGGACACAACAGTACTAATTTTGGCTCAACTGAAAAACGATATCCTGGAACAGCTGCAAAATGATAAGACAAGTTGTTTTGTTATAACAAAATTGGAAATTCAAAATCATATGTTCAATTTTTTTCTGCCAAACTCTTAACAATTTAACACAAACTGACAAGCTAGTCCGTCTCCAAAACCGCAGTATCAATCCCAGACTTCGTCCTTCTCCCCACACTCAGCTGAGGATATAAAAAGATGACAGTATGTCCCTTCTTTTTTTTCCTCTTTAACGCCAACAAGCAAACAAAATGCATGGCTAAACTACGTTTTTCTGGATGAAGTCTCCAAAGTTTATTCTACTGCCTTCAGGTTCATATGCATTCCACGTAACTCATGGCATGTTAAGTCCAGACTGTAAGCCCCCTTACCCCTCCTTTCTACCCAACGGAAAAATAAGTTACAATACACACAATGCTGAAGGGCTTCTCTCCCAGCGAGAAGCCTAAAGTTAAGTGGGGCCATTCCCACCACGGAATGTACCAGGACTCTCCCGCAACAGCTGTAGCTCAGCACAAGAGTTGTTTGTGCTTTTGCAAACAGTACTAGCTACACTAAGAAATGTTGGTAAGAGGACCAATCAAAATACTTAACATCAGACATTAATTTACATTTGAGCTCTCAGCAAGTCATCTCTCTCAATTGTTATTTTGCAGGAGAAGGGATATATGTTTAGATGCAATTTTCTAAACAACTAGTCAAGTCATTGCATGATCAGCAAGGCTCACGTAGACTCTTCTCCTTCCGAGTCCTCTGCGTCCCCCACCACCTCAGCTGCTTCCCGCATGCTCCCACTCTCCCCTAAGCTTCCAAGAACACTTCCCCCTCACCCCTGTCCCCCAGCTACTGATTTGGGGTTGCTTGGTTTGGAGCTGCATGCATCCTGATCCACCAGCACGGTAACAGCCGAGCTTTTTTTTAGCCTAAGCACAGATATGGATGT
>Ga0181612_139723_pt1 | contig 11732 bp, 7 predicted proteins | sample HoacroProtozoa21_FD_119630 | JGI IMG/M metagenome (GOLD analysis project Ga0181612, IMG submission 119630) | Hoatzin crop microbial communities from Cojedes, Venezuel. Combined Assembly of Gp0051906, Gp0051904, Gp0051908 | reverse complement strand
GCAGAAATACAAGTTACAGTACTAAAGACTACTAAAAACTAGAAAATACTAAGGCTTTTTTGTTATAGTTTCACATTTCTTACAATCCCCTCTATCACTGGGTAGAGTGGAAAATGTGACACTTCAGGAACGTCCACCCTAAATCCTGCTTGTATGAAAAAGTTGTGAAGGTGTTCCTTGAAACTGGGTATATATGGGATCTCTTGCGAGTGCAGCCAGTAAATGCTTGTTTTGTAGTAGTGGTTGTAACAGCAAAGCCAAACCCAAAATAAACCCCACCCCCCAACAGAAGATTTACTAGCAATTTAGATTAATAATGGAGCTCTTGATAAAAAAGGTAAATGGGAACAAACTGGTTAAAAATAAATCATTAATATTCCAATACACAGGGCGGAAGTAGAAAAATATTATTGTGTTTCAATATAACAGTGTGTATGTGTTGATTATATTACTAAAGTGAATTTGAAGCATAAGCTCCCTCAGAACCTGCTTTGCTCCCACGTCCAACTTTTTCCCTTTTCCTCTTTGGAAAGGTAACTCAGCTATAAAGGGTTTTCGTTGCCTGTCTGTTTTCTGAAGCTCTTGAAGTATTCTAGTCCCCAGGAGAATCAATTTCTGGTTTTAATGATGAATGAAAACTTATTTAGAAGCAGTTTATAGACTCTTTTTGCGGTTTCAGATATTTTGGGGAAGAGTTGGTTGTGTGGGGTTTTTTGTGTGTGTTTTTCTTTTAGTTTTTATCATCCTATTTGACCATTTCTTTATTTGAATCAATACATAAGGCAATGGACAAAGATGTACTGACAGTTTATTTTTCATAGCTGGTTTCTTGGCAGGTTTGGAAGGCTGAGCTGTGAGGGTGTTCCTCCCTCGGTTGGACAGTTGTCAGGTTTTACTGTTTTCATTTCTACTTGAGAAGAAACTCCCCAATCTCTGTTTCAGCGGCTCTAGACAAGTGCCTGTTCTGCAAACAGCGCGGTGGTGGTTTGTACGCTGATAACCCAGTGTACGTGGAATGAGTGCGAGCGGTGGAGGGACAGGTGGGGGATGCCCCCAGCTCTGCGTTTCGGTTCTGTTTGAAAGCAGGATTTAACTGGTGGCAATCACTGAATGGCCAAAGGAGGCAAGGAGGGCGGGCGGCTGCCCCTGTGCTGAATTACCTGGCATTTTGCACGAGAGAGACTTTGGCAGTTCTCGTTGAAGACACGGTCTGCTTCCATTGCCTGCGATGATCCCATGGGCTGAGGTCTAACAGCACGGGACTGGAGAAGTACCTGTTCTTCATTAAATTAATTTGTTTGGCTTGCACTGGTGAAGGGTAGCAGATCTTTCGGCTCAGTGGGAAGATGCTGGCAACCACTCAAAGCTGTAACCAGATGCAGGAATGTGTGAACACTGACTACCCGATTCCAGCAGTTCCTGTCACCTTCTCAGGACAGCATGGAGTAATAAACTGGACTGGAGTATTTCCATGCCAAATATCTTACTGCAAATCCCATACCAGTTAGCAGCATTTTTCACTCCTCTTCGTTGTCACATACAGTTCATACTGGTATTTTGGGGACAGGAAGGGGCAGAATGGAGAAAGATTTGGACATCATCATTATAGGTAATCAGGCGTGAGCTGGCAAGTTTAAAAGTTGCTCTGGAATCTGCATCTCAAAAGAGCATTTTTTTTGCGGTGTCAGGTATTTGGGTTTTCATTTACCATTATAGATAGACGAGGCTGAACACATTAAATAAGTAAGCTTTTCTCTGATACCTCTGAGTATTTGTCACTGGTTTGGAATACCGTACGAAGCTACAGAATATACATTGGAGAGAGAGAGAATCCTCAGTGGGATTAATCAAAACTCTGTTTACGATGTAGTGACTGTTAGGTTAGAAGTGTTTGTAAGTGAGACAAGCATCATGCACTAAGACTGTCTTAAGTGTTTAATACAATTATACTTTTACTGTGCTCTGTATTATTTATCAGGCTCCTTTGCTTCCAAGATGCCAAATACCAGTCTTCCCCTGTACTGGAGTAATCCAGCTGAATCGGAGGGAGGGATTCTGACTGGAATCCTCGTGCTGTCCCAGAGGCAGGGACGCTGGGCTGTGCAGCCGTCAGGTCTGTTCGTGTAGCAGGTTGCTGTGTTGTAAGGAGGCTGTTCTCCCTGTTCCCCAGTCAGTTAGACCCCAGTTATTTGTTGTCTTGTATTTCAGCTTAGTGGAAGCCTTCTCTGCTTGACTGTAATTTGAAGGTGCCTGAGGCTATGAAGCTTAGCACATTGCCGAAACCACGTCATGTTGGTCTGACACCAGCTGTAACGCTGAATTTCCTCAATAATAAACCTGAGTAAAAGCACTGCTTACTATGAAAGCAGCAGATAACAGCTATCCTCACAGAAGGATTCAGAGAAAGACATAGTTTTAAATACATAGATCTGTTACTTTAAGTAGGATTCAGATTTTTGGTGGCTCCATTAAATACATTTAGTTTATAAAATATCTGAGGAGTAGCTGGACAATAGCCTGGAGATGAATGAAACAACCTTTCTGTAACTACTTCTGTTCAAAAGGCTCTCTAAAAGTGCAAAAAAAGGGTGGTGGGGTTTTTTTGCCTTTTCTTGCAGAATTAAAATTTTGTCTTGGTGTGAAAGCCGTATAAGGGGAAAGTAAAGGACTTTCAGAGAATGTGGTTTTGATGCAGAATTGCCATTTCTCGTAGCTGATCCCTTGGAAGAACTTCAGCATGTTTTATGACAAACAGATCATGACCTTTCTGCAAAGCAAGCCATTTCCATACCCAGTGGCATCACTATCCTATATTGTCTGCAGTTCCAGGGGTGATAGAATTATATATCCCATTTACTTGATCGTAAAGCAGAGATGTATATTTTTTCATATGCCAAACATATTGAGGTTACCGACAAATGGGGTAGCTACAGAAATGGTTTTAAAATGCCAGATTCTGTAATGCTGGAACATGTCCCAGTTCTGGAATTACAAAGCAACATGGATTTATTGGTGGTCAAAAAGAGGTGGAACTAAAATTAGAATTAATTAACATGGATGCTGTTCGATACCAGGCTTTGGCATCAGAGTGCTGGAGAAATTACTAGGAGAGAAATGCTGCTGCTGCTAACGGGACACATACCCCTTTAGACTCTGAAACGTGTTTAAAGTCCAAGCATATATTCACTGCCAGGGGAAGAAAGTGACCTGTCACATGCATTTACAAACCCAATTTCATGAAAGTGAGGAAGGAGATATGTAAGAAAATAGCATGTGAAAAAATAAAAACAAAATGACAACTAAAAAACAGTATTCTAGGTATGTGAGAGGTCTTCCCTGAAAAAAATAAGCCATCTCAAGAAGCCTGAATTCAGACTTTCAAATCCAGACCACTTTAGTCCATCTTCTTTCCTTGAAGTGTTTGTCTAATGAAATCTGTCTGTTTTCCTACCGTTAGACTAATTTTCAGTTTCTGGCCAGCCTGTGCTTTATCCAAATCCGGGGAATAGTGGGCTCCTGTTACCTGAATCCCTGCACTGAAGTTTAGGCCTGCCCTGTCCAAGACCCGTCTGGTTTGGGAACCTGCTCACTCTCTGCCACTTTCCCGTAGTGAGATGAGCTGGAGGAGCAGGAGGCCTGAACGCGTTGCATCTGATGCTTCCACTGTAAAAGCCGTACTTGGAGAGAAGCAGCAGGCTGACCTGCGTGTGTGTAGCATCACCTGTGCCAGGAGATGTGCTGCTGAGGAACGCTGCCCTGTGTGCACGTGTCACCGAGTACACAGGGGAAGCGGCAGTGCCGTCAGCGCACCTCAGAAAAACCGATCCCCACGTTTCGTTTTGCCACACATTTGCTGGAATGTCTATATTAGTATCTGAGGAGTTATTTTTGTCACAGGCTTTAGAGCTTGACGATCCAATGCTTACAGAGTTTCCTCCTGATGGGAGGAGGCGAGATCGCAGTCTGCACAAATAACGGGAATCATCATAACCTAACGTGCCCGTTTGTGCTGCCGGGAATCACAGTGCAGTGAAGAGAGCTCTGTCTGAAGCTGTAGGATGAAATGCTGTGCAGCAAATTCCGGTTTAGATCTTTGTATCCTTTCGTGTTACTCGTACAGGTTGACAGTCCTTGCTGTGGTTCCTGATTCAGGCTTTAAGGCACATTCACGAGTAACACTTTCCCAAGCAAGAAAGTAGGCTGTTTCCTAAGAAAACTGCATCCGAAGAAAACTATATCAAATATAAAAGCTGCTCAGAAAGAGCAATCTTCGTGTGTCTCTGACTTTGTAGTCCTGAACAACAGAAGTCTAGCAAGGACAAATGTGGCCACGTTCTGGATCTGAACCACTTCTCTGAGCTTTAAACATGAGGCCTGGCCCGTTCTGCTGTTAGGTTTTGCTGAATGACTCTCACTTTCCCCGTGCTTCAGGGGAGGGTACCATTGCACTGAATTCTGCTCTTCTGTGATGAATTGTCACTGCTTCCCCTTCCTAATATCTGTTTGAGAGCTGGGTCTTTGCCTTAAAAGATCATCCTTCTCTTTTTTGCCCCTTGTACCCTCTGTTCCTCAGGCTGCCCTCCTCCGAGGCTTGTGCCAACACTGCTGCGTAACATCCAGCAGTGCTTTCCAGAAGGCACATCAGCTCTTTGCCCTGCAAAACCAAGGGATCTAAGCTGTAATTTTTTTTTTTCCTTCAGTTTTTCAGTATCTAACAAAGAATTGTCTTAGTGTAGTCTGATTTTCACATAGTGGCACTGTTGGTGAAAGTAGGTGTAAAAGGTCGGATGTTGTGGGGAGGAAAAGGTATGTGCTGTTAAGAAGCAAAACCCATAGAGCTGTCTTGGGGATTTGGGGACACCCTGAAGGTTATACCATAGGTGAGATTATGATCATTTGTAGCTGTGAAGGTTGAAAAATATCTTTCCATTTACCAGCCAAGCAAAAATCAACGGTAGTCTGCAGTGGGCATAGCATAGCTTGTCTGCACATGAGCTGCGTGGCTGTGGGTACTACAACGTGTATGCATGCCGACAGCGTGGCCAAATGATTATGTAGTAGAGCTGGCATCTTTGTAGGTGTTGGGACAGGTTACTTCAATATGGCGTTGGGAACAGGCATCCCAAAGATCTGTGATACCTCTGGGGAGGAGTTCTGTGAAGAGCACGCACAAGCTGGGCTTGTTGTGGCTGAGGGTTCCTCTTGGCGTAATTCACAAAAGAGGGTCCCAAGGATTTGTGCTTGCATGGGAATGTGGTGGGTGAATGCTACCCCGCAGGAAGGGTGCAGGAGCTCACAGCCACCCCTCACGAGGTGACACAGGAGCGAGCCACTCTTGGTTTTCAGTGCAGCCAGTTCCACTGGAGTTCAGCGATGAAGCCATCAGCGACAACACATCGCTGATGCTTCATCAAAATAGTGCTGCTGATTGCAGCCCAGGTCCAACCCCTGCCTCTTGCAGCAGCCTTAGGTTTTATCAGGCTGGTTTGCTTGGGCAGTACTCGCTGCTGAAGCTGACTGGCTTCCAGCAGGGGAGGGACACTTACTTGCAGGGGCTGTTTCGGTCTTTCACAGGGCTACTGACTTTTGTGTCTTCTGCATTCCTAGAAAGGCCTAGTTAAAAGTGACCTGCTACAAAGACACGGAACGTAACTGAACGTTTCCTTTGGACACAAAATTACTTCCCCCTCATTCATAGAAGCTTATTTTCCAGAGAATGTGCTTATTGATCTTCTTTCTCTTCCTCTTCTGAAGGCTGCTGTAGTCAGTGATTTTATTCTAAAGCTTAGATTACTTCTGAGAGTAGCTCAGTAACACAGTGTGATTCATCAGATTAGAATATATAAAGACTAGAAGCCTCTGCTGCCGTGTATAATATGACAAATGCAAGTTGTAGAAACTAAAAGGATCTGTTAAACTATGAATTTTGCTTTAGTGTTATTGATTTAATGTTTTAAACATGTAGTATTTCTTTTGCATTTCTATTCAGCTGTGAACGTACAGCTGCCAAAGTCAATGGGCTGTGCATAGCTATAGAGGAGCCACATGAAACACTGATCTCAAGCTGCGTTGCTGGTAGACGGTCTGAAGTAGCCTACCAGACAGACTGGTATTAGTTTGTACCCTAAACGTGGAGGGCAGCGTGGAGACCCCGTTTGTCTGGGCAGTGGCATAAGACTAAACCAGCAGTGTGGCAGTGACCTGACTTTCCTCTCCGACCTGCTTTGACTGCCCTAGTTTTGGCAAAATGGATGAACCAGAGGTTCCAGATCAGGCAGACAATCCCTTTGTGGCACCAGTGAATGCATCAGCTGCATCTTGTGGCTGTAACTCAGTGTGACAAACCAGTGACAGCAGCTGATACCCATCCACATGTCAGCTGCCCCAAGCAAATCTCTGCTGTCTCTCAGCGCTCCCCTGCAGCACGTCCTCAGAGCAAACATTGACTTACGCTGGTTTTTGGAGGGGACGTGGGTCCTGACCACTTCATCCCCCTACAGATCCAAGGGCACTACCTGAAAACTAAATGGCCAGTTTTGATACTGTGTTTAAATTGTGGGTGATGAAAGAGGAAAACAGGAATTGGAGGAAAAATTTACTTTATAAGAGCTGGTGTGTTTTTACCTCTCAGATGTTTGAACAAATATGCCTGAATGTAAGAGCAAACTTCATTTTCCTGAAATATTCTAAAATACACTTTGTATACGTAAAAATAATATTTTGGAAAAAAACATGGGATTTAACTTTATAAAAGACAGGGAAAACTCAATCCAGTTTGAGGTGTACCTTCCCTTTAAAATTCCCTTGATTATTTCTAGATTTCTGAACGTGTCTGTTGGTCTCTGAAGCCTTCCAGTGACTCGGGTTCCTGCTTTCTCCTTTCTTCCTTGTTATCTCTTTGACTAACATGATGCGCTTCGAATTTCTCATCTGGTATTGGAACAAGCACTTCTGACTTTTTCCCCTGCTTAGAAATACGTGGTTCTGTTTCTCTTCTCGCTGATACACGTCCAGAGTCTACGCAAGCAACGCTTTTGTCTTGCTGGGCTGTTCTCACCATGGCTTTCCCCTGTGCCGGGCCTTGCTTTCTCTTTTCACGCTGCATTTTTGTCTGTTCTGAAGAAAGCAGAAGCATCAAGTATTGCTCATCACTTTACTCTTTTCCTGCCCTTTTCTGTCCTGACTGACATCTTGCTATTTCACTGACTCTGCATAAAGCTGAGGCAAGGGGTGACTGCAGTTAAACTTGTCTTGCATCTGGAGATCTGCGTGACCTTGTGATCCGCCTGTTTGAGTGCAGGTTGGTGAAGAAGTGATATCAAACCATTGTTATCCATATTTTTTTCTACATTCCTCAAGAATGCAGCTTTTTGAGAGGTGGTCAATACTTTAGATGAGGAATAAAACTCATGTTAATAAACAGTTTATGCAAATTATGCATCTCTTTGATAAGGCTGCAGTCGAAAGTATCTGAAACTTGTCGATGGTTGTAAGATCGCCATGCCATTTTCTGAAAAGCACTCAACATCAAAAATTGTTTTAAACTGGAAATGGATAGCTACTGGGGGAGGGAGGGGTGTTTGGGTGTTTTTATCCTGAACTGTTCTGAGGCTCTTTAGCAGTGGGAGGTGTGTTTTGGAAAACACCATCTGGCTCGTGTTCACCTGGCCTCGTTTATCGGTAGCAGCAAGGCATAGCTAACAACAAATGACTGAGCTGCTAGTGGCTTTCCGTTGATTGTCTCCTATTTCGAGCCTTCCTGCTACATGCTCTTCCTTTAATTTTCAGTATGTCTGAAATAAACATTAATATAGTTGTTTCACCTGTGTGTGTGAAAATGGAAGGAATTATTGTACTGTTTCCAAGAATTTCTGGGGCTGTTAAGATGATCAATTTATGGGGGGGGGGAGGATATTGACTGGAGGAAGCTATAGATCCCCTTAATGGAGAGCTGGTAGCATTGATGAAAAGTAGCCAGCTTGGGTGTTGTTAGGGGGGTGGGAAAGAGTTAGGGTCTCTTTTCATGGAGCTGATGGGGTCCGGGAGATTTATGTTCTGAAAAGGTGCTTTGTACACTTCAGGCACAGTTTATAAAAGTTGAATGATGGAATTACAACAGACTTGATTGAAGAAATTGCTTTTTAAAGTGCAAATAATGCCTTTGTTTTACATGGAGTATAAAATCAGCAGTATTAATATTTACAATGAATCTCTTAGTCTGAACTAAACTGATTTAAAGTGTCACTGGTTGACTCTTTCAAAATTAAAAAGAACCAACTCACCAGACCCTTTGAGAAGGAAAAAAAATACCTGGGTATCTGTGCGAACAAAGGAGTCTCGTGTAGGACCGGTGCCCTATAGTTGGAAATCGTTCCAACCTGCCTGTGTTCTGGGTGCTTGTGGTGGTGGCTGGGCAGTACTGTGGCTGAGACGAATGGCAAGGGTTGTTCTTAACACCAATTCGGTAACTGGATGTTGTAGCTGAGCATGGGGAGAAGTTTTTATTGTAAGTTATGGGAGCGGGACTGTTTAGAGGAAATACATGACAATAGTGGGGAAGTCTTGATCAAACAAGTCGCAAAAAATACATGGGGTTTTCTTGTTTCAGTTCCAAGAGATATTTGGAAATCAAGAATCTTAGAAATGAGTTACCTTTGCTTGGTTTTTAGTTCTCTTTGTATTTATAACAGGAATTTTAATCTACAGGCTACAATTGCCTTTATCTGTTATTAATTTCGAAGGTATTTAGCTAAGAGTTCTTTCTGAACAGAAGTGTACAGTGCTTAGGGTGCTGACTCAGTAACGTCAGCTTTAATGTGTCTGTATTTGCACGGTGTGGAAGACTCTAGAGAAGTTTAAGCATTTCGAGCAAGTCACCAAGGAATTGTTCCTGTCCCACCACAGTGGAGCTCAGACTGGTTTCCAGCCACCCTGGCAAGCCTTAGGCACTAGACGTTGTTACCAGGTCTGAGTTTCCTTTTCTTCCAAGAGCCTGACTGCTTTCTCTTGAAGAACAAAGCAAACTGCCTTCCAGTCCTACAACTGCTGTGGCTGCTTTCAGATTTTCATAGTTTGCTTTTTCTTTTAAAATAGCATGATGTATTCCGTAAAGCACCTAGGATTTTTTACCTGGCAATTTTATTTTCAGTTTTGATGTGTAAATTTCCAGGTTGTTCACAGCCAGAGTGTAAAACGAGAGCCATTTTCCTTGGCTCCAGGCATGTGCAAAGTTGATACAGTTTGAAGAGATTTTGAAAATCTCAAAGTTTTGGAGCAGTTGCAAAGCAGGAAAGATGTGTGCAACTTCTTGTTGTCGTAGTGCTGGAGATAAAGCTTAACAAGCCGAAGCAGTGCCTTCCAGGACCTTAGTCATTAATGTAAAGGCATTTATGAAGTCTCAGCTTTGCATACCATTTTGAATTGAGCAGTGAGGCATGTCCTTTTCAGGTCCATTCCTAGGCAAAATCCAAATACAGCATGAAGGCCTAAGCATTCCCTTGAAGCTCGGCATCTCCCAAGTTTGGGTAGCTGGTATGTGTTCAGTCTGATGTTTTTTTTCCTGCAGAGCCACCCATTCCAGCCACTGCTGTGCCTCTCCCATGGATATTTCCCTCTGCTGTGTATCAGGGTAGGATTAAGAGCTAAAGAAACATGCTAATTACTTAGTGGGATCAGCGTGTGCTAATGAGATGGGGTACTACAGTCAAACACTGGTCTGTAACAAATCTGCCTTCAGATAATTTGCTCAGAGCAGATTTTTGTCTCGGTGAACTAGATACGTTTCAGTTGAAGCAGTCCAGTTCTTAATAGCATTAACAAGGAGGGCCTTCTGTTAGAACAGACAAAACCCCTCGGGCACATGCTCCTGTTCCACCGATGCGTGGCAGTTAACTGCGCCCGTGTCTGGTACAAGTCTTTCAAGGGCGTTTGTTTTCTTTGGAGACAGAAACAAAGAAAAAGGCTGTGATCCTGCAACTAGTTGCGTTCGTACCTCGTCTCACTGACTTCAGGTGGAGTATGGGCCAACAGATTATGGTTCCAGACCTTGATCGTGCCGATATTGATCAAAGAATTAATCTGGAAAAATGTTTATCTCAAATTGATTTTGAAAAACAGCTTGTAACTTTGAAGCGTAACTATAAGCTTCTCAACGGTATGACAACAGACACACGTGGCGGTCATGTCCTCCACGCTTCCAAAAAAACGCTGGATTCCTGGCTTATTTGCATTATGGAAGCTGGGCTAAAAGAGAAGTAGGAGTCCCACACGCGGTAGAAGTATTGTGAGAGTGTTACCCAACTAGCTCCTTAACATCCAGTTCCAGAGAGAAGGCTGTAAAAATCCGATTTATAAGCAATATCCCTGTAGAAAAGTGTAGTTTGTAACACTACATGAGATAATCATTGAAAATCCCAGCAATACAGGAACACTTAGCTTAAGAAAAGAAGCATTAAGTAGCTTAACACTTTCAAGCTGTCAGGAGAGTAGTGACGCAGGCTTGCGTAGAGTAAGCACGGAAGACTATGTGACTTTGGTACCTATGAGTAGTGTGTCTTATATGACAAGATGGTGTCTGTGATCTACAGATAATGTGGATTTCTGCCCCGTGAAGAAATATATGGCTAATAAAGGAACACATCAGTAAACTCATGGCTGTCCTGTGAGTCTGAAATTACAATTTCAAAGCTTTCTTAAATGCATGTGTGGGGTGGAAATCACATTATAACGAAATTATAGTCCTGGCGGCTAATAATGTCTTTGGGCATTATTACATTATTACACTCCTGTGCAGCCTGCTCTGGGTGACCCTGCTTCGGCAGGGGGGTTGGACTGGATGATCCACAGAGGTCCCTTCCGACTGCTACCATTCTGTGATTCTGGATTTCATGCTTTGGAGTGCAGAGATGCTATCATGACAGGGGACAGTGGAAGTCTCAGTATGAGACAGATATGAGAGTTGTCAATGTTCATGTGATTGCTTAGTAATTTTCATATGAAAACCAATTACAGCAGAAGTTTCCTTTCCAAATACCTACCTTTTCAGGATTTATGCAATTTTTGTTTAAATTCATTTACCTGTGGAAGGGTTAAGGGAAATGCACAGAATGTGCACTCTGCTTTTAGAGCTTCCCTCTAGCTTCATGATAGCTGTAGGGCTTTGATTTTGCAGAGCTCTTTGTTCTCAGCTACCAGATGATTTATTTTTGTGGAAAAGATCAATTCTCTTCAAAGGAATGGGTAGCATCAGCTAATTTAAGGAAAAAGTGGTTTTTCTAATGGAGTGGTCTCCCACAGGAATCAGTGTGTCCTTGCATAGTGCCGCGAAGTCAGAAGAGCGTTCAGTGGGTGTTCAGGGAACGAGCTGTACCGAGAGAGGAGAAACACAAACTTGTGGAGCAGTAACAGGAGCAGCGAGCAGCATGAGCAGAGACTGTGATTTAGCAAACAGGAGGTGCAGGGTTGGAAGCAAAATGTGAAGGCAAGTCAGCAAGTATTAAAGAACAGCTCCAGTATTAATGAAGATTGAGGAGGAGCTGCTGCCAAGAATACAATTTCTGCTACGGTCAGGAGGAGAGAAGTACCCGATGAATGATGAACCTGAGAGGTGGTGTGTGATAGCGGCGTTAAAGATCGTGCCTGGAAGGACAGATAATTATCCAGATGGAGAACGGCAGCTTCCATCATCAAGGCGGGGGGGGGGGGGGGGGGGGGGGAAAAACAGGGGGGCGCAG
>Ga0181612_129402_pt1 | contig 11732 bp, 8 predicted proteins | sample HoacroProtozoa21_FD_119630 | JGI IMG/M metagenome (GOLD analysis project Ga0181612, IMG submission 119630) | Hoatzin crop microbial communities from Cojedes, Venezuel. Combined Assembly of Gp0051906, Gp0051904, Gp0051908 | reverse complement strand
TTCATAAAAGTCAATGTGACCATACCTGAGTGTAAATCATCTCCCTCACCTCTTCCCAGCTGATGAACGTACTTACTAAATACAGATCCACAAACCAGGATGCAACGTTTGCTGCCTTTCCCTCAGCAGCACCCTCTCACTGAGATTGCCTGCAGAAAGTCTAGCTGTTAAATGCAAGACAGACAATCCAAACGCACTCTGTCTGGATTAAGCTCATCCTCGTGGAGGCAAGGGTGTTGTATTATATACTGCAGTTGCATTGCAGGCCTTCCTCCCTTCACTGAAGAAAAGGTTTTGCCTATCTGTAGCAAAGCAACGGGTATTTTCTGTCGGGCTGTGCTCTCAGTAAGAGTATGGGATCTCTTCCCACAGATTCCTGGAGTCTGTTCCTCTAGGTCACTTCACTGTGAAGCTGTGCTGCTTCCTATTCTTCAGGTACTCCCTTTGGTTAAGCTTTTTGCCTATAACTTGATCCTTTGCTCTTTCTGACGTGCAGAAAGAATGGCCTGAGTCAAGTGAACTGCTGGATAGGATGCAATCCCTTCAAATGGATGCTGTAGCAGAAGATCCCAGTAATGGTCAAGGAGGTAAGTCACTTACTAGCACATCAGTATTCTGTATATTATGCCAAAGATAAGTTGTGTACACATACAAAGTCAGTAATCTTACTATTAAAGGGTTATGAAGAGAGCCAATTATTCAGCACTTCAGAAAGAACTGTAGTCACTGAAAAGACTAAGTTTGCTCCCAGGCTCCCAAAAGTCGTACTTACTGTTCTGAATTTTCCACAATCTACAGTATAAACCCATTTCACTTTACACTCTTCTGCTTTCCTCTCCATGCTGAAAATTTTGTTTAACATTAGACTTTTCAATGGTCACTTTGATAATTACTTTTCATATTTGATGTTTCTTCCCATCCCTTTAGTCATACCAACTGCTTGGTCTGTAGGCTTGAATTTCAAGGAGACTTTCCTTTTTCCCCACTCCGGCCTTTCCTGTGAACGCTCTGAATACGAGCAGGACACATAATTATGACATATTCCTTTGTTTATGATCTTGCTCTCTGTGGAATCTGAGGAGCACTAATAGATTATTTTTCTCTCCTTTCTCTCATTATTTTCTATCAAATCTTGGATGAGTTGCACGTTCCGTGGTTTTGTAGAGCCGTCTCGACAATACATGATGATAGAGTTAGAGTTTTGTATTAATGTATCTGGAATTCTTTTACCCGAGTTTCTTAATGGCAAAGGATATAGGATCGTATTTGCAGCACTGATTCACAAGCAACATCAAATTCAGTAGAAATAAAATCCTGCTAAGTCAGCTCACACCATTTGAAAGACATTATTAAATGAATAATATTAAACTGTAACACGCAACCAATAAATCTTCCCCAAAGCTAGCTTTGCCGTAACTGCTCTTCAGTAGAACTGATGGACGTAGCAGAGCAGCCCCACTGCTGTATTTTTACATGAGTATAGTTACATTTCCCTAGCAGAAATAATCGCAGAAGGCTGCAGCAGATTACAGGTGCTCTGGTGTTTTAAGTACGAAAGGCTTTATTGAGAATCTCACTGCAGAAGGATACTAACTTGACAGCCTGTCAAAGTCATTTTTTTTCCCTCCAGTCAATAGGTGTTACTCAGACAGTGGTAGTAAGAGATGTCCCACAGGATCTGTTCCCACGTCTCAAGCTTGCCCTGGAGAACGGATGCCATATAGTTTATGCTAATAATGAATTGCGAATAGCTGTCACTTGATGCCGTTGTTTCTGTATTAGCTTATTCCTCCCACTCCTCCTCTAGCAGTGGTGACAAAAGCAGTAGAGCGAGTCAGACTGAAGGCGTACTGATATACAGCCGTCAAAAGGAACTAGTTTTGGTCCTGCCTAATATGGACTGAATTCATGTAATTTGGGGGGAAAAAAAGAAAAAACCCCACCCAGTTCACTGGCATTATCTGAGCTAACGCACACTTTATTCCGACTGTACAGTAGTCTGTAAGAGTCCCTTGCTTTAGGCAGTGTACAGTGTTTTCCAGACAAGTATGAAGCTTTCAGAACTTTCAGAAAGCATCTGTAGTCCTGCCCTTAAAAACACAAGAACAAGTAGTAATAAGCAGATTTTTACATTCTTCTTAGTCTTGGAACGCTGGCGCATGATCCAGATCATAACTCGGCCCAATTGAAGACTGAAGCAGAGCTTCCCGTGATAGAGAGAAGTAGTTTGAAGGATGTAAATGGCACAGACTATTTTATCTGGTAGGCGTTACCTGTAAAAATGTGTTCTTTGGGACTATGAAGAATGAACTAGACAAAAAGGATTCATCACAAAACACCCAGACGGGATATTTTACCTAATTATTTGCAAACATGACTTCAATGACAAATTATTTGTGCTGTATGAAGTAACACCTGTCACAGTGGTGTTATTTTTCATCCTTTTACACTCCCAATTTTGCACTGATTAAACTCCAGTTAGTGCCAGTGGAGACACCCTAGTCCATCAGACCCTGCAAAAGCCTCCAGGAACTGTTTGTTTCAGCAGTTGAGAACTTGATGTCAGTATAAGCAGAGTATGCAGTGAATTCTGACACCAATTGAGTGAGTTTTTGACACTGATACCTTAAACAAGCCTGTACTTCCTAGATAAAAATCTGTAATACGTCTCAGTAAAGGCATTCTATAAAATAACACACAGCTTATGCTGGAAGTAACGTTGTATTTTCACCCTTTGTATATTGCTATAATATTAAAGGTAGATTAGTAGATTCTAGTGTCATCACAACAAGTAGCATACTTGCATTTGGATGCATTTCAAATATTTCATTTTCCTCCCTTTCAGATCAGCCTAATTCTCTACACAGCTCTCAAGGTCCCATCACCAGTCAGGCTGACGAAGCCCTGTTTGCTGCCTCGCCTCAGAACCAGCCTGTTGAGAGCTGCGAGACCTCATTTACTGCTGCTGATATTCTAGAAAGAAAACTTCAGCATGAATACAACTACCATGTGTTTGGGAGCCGGATGGATAAAGCAGTTCCACCTGTAGTGTACACCCCTGAAATGAGAGAGGAAGAAAGGAGACGAAGAGTTTCCTACGATCCATTTGAAAAGCCATCTCCTGCTCCTCAACGGAGTGAACTGTATCCAAGAGCTGAAAAAACAGGATCAAACACTAATCCATATTTTTGGCCACAGGCAGCTGCAACAACGCCGAAACGGGGAAACATTGATAGTTTTTACGGGCCAAACCCTAGCAGTCTTCCAGCGGGCAGCACAGAGGGTCTCTATGGATTGGGTTCAGCCGGTACCTTTAGCCTAAGTAAACCTCCTGTGCCTGAATCTGGCGCACACCTGCAGTCGCATACCAACGCAAACTGGTATCCAAAGAACGGAGACACAGATACAGGTGAGATTCCTCCTCTCCCAACACCTATGTTTCTGAAAACCCACTTCTCTCAAAATGGTCAAGTGTGTTTCGTAGTTTATGTAACAACCGCCTGCTTACCCATCACAGTTGATCTGTGATAGAGCAAAAGTGAATTTATTTCACAAAGTTCTCTTTGTTTACTTGAAGTTACTTGAGGGGGTGAAAACACTCTAGCTTCGACTTCATTATGCTGCTTTCACAGATTTCAGGCTGTTAATTTCAAGGGAACTATTTCTAAAGCACCAGTGTAATAGAGGAGCATCAGACCCAATGCTTAACTCTTCAGCTACCAGCCAAGCAACAGCAGACACTGCTACAGCAGCTACCAAAACCAAGAGGTGCTACCAATCATTCTAGGAAAGCAAAGGAGAACTTCTGCCTCTCAAAAATGTAACGTTCATACCATAGGTTGTGCTTGTGCAGAAATGGCATTTGTAGCATTTTAGAAAATAGGTGGGTATTTTTGGCTCGATTTGCAGCAAGGGAAGAGACTCCCGAGCTCAGGGGGCCAACAAGGAGGGAAGGCTCCTAACCACCTTCTACAGAGAGCTCTGCCTGGTGCTAACGGGGAGCTTCTGTCGGCATTTGCTAGTGAGCTGTGGAGTAGAAGGGTATGGAGACAAGGAGGAGAACACTGAGCACTGGCAAAAAGTGTAAATAAATGATACCTAGAGGCCTGCAAGATGTAACTTTAGGAACTAGAGATAGCATGAGATATGTTAGCCTGGCCCTGCTAAATACTGGATATTTTTAGTGTGGCGTTCTTTTCCAGATCGCCTCACAAGGAAATCAAGGATGCCTAGCTGTTTACAGGCAGAATGCCACAAAGGTGTTATTCTGTTAAATTATTTATGCAGAGGCTGTGATTAGTTGTTCATATGAGTTTATTTCCTGAAGTCAGTCTGAGAGCTGTCATGTCAGAAGGCAGGGATTAGACCTGTTAACATCACTAATGAAGTAAAATCTTTGGTTTGAAAGAAGAAAAGAAGACAGTTGTTATAGGGAGGCTGCGTGCAGTAGTGTGGCGGATAGCAGACCGAGGTGCAGAAGAGCTGCAGAAGATCACTGCCCTGGGCAGGAGGTTACATCCCTGCCAGGCATTACTGCCACCAGCAGAAGACACAGTGGTGTCCCGTGCCTCTGCTAGAGCCGGTCCCAAGCAGCCTGCTAGGAGAAACCGTGGTCAGTCTCAGCACACCTGGGAGCTTGGCATTTTCCAGTCCGAGTGCCTGCTAGGAGGCGGCTCAGTCCCTAACGCGGCGCGCTGGGATCCCGCACTGCTGTCTGCTGGCCAGGTATTCGTACGCCCACGTGGACACCCACTGCCCTCGGTGGGATCCCACGATGGTTAAGGCTAACAGTCACCGAGCAAAACACGGTAAGGTCATTGCCTTAACCAGAGTTACTCAAGGAGTACAATCCTGTTAATTAAAAAGCTGCTCATCTCTTTGTATTTGTCCTGGTTTTGGTTAAAGCAGAACAGGACAGTATTTAAGAGCACAAACTGTGTACTCACACTGTTACAAATACAGCCGTCATTTTTAAGTACATTTGCTTTTCTATTTACATAATGCTGCTGGCATTTTTTTGTTTTCTCCCTTTGTTTAGGTAACAAGGATTCCGCTTCTTTCACAAGGGGAACTTTTGCGTATTGTTCTGGTGCATCCAGACTAAGTGCAGGTAAGTGCTGTAGCCTTCCAGCTGTCCTGGCAGCCAGCAGGCTGTGCATTGCGTCCTGATCAGGAGCGAAAAACTTCAGGATCTTGAAATAACGTATGTTATTGATTAATACCCCTAATGACAGCTAAAGTTATCAGTACCAGTATGTAAACTAATTCCTATCCCTATCAGGACCTGTGCACACCATTAAATGTGTATTTGGTGGATCAAGGACAACATCATCTTTCACATAAAAGAGCTTTTAAAAACCACGAAGGCATTGCAAGATCTCCTGTACGCCTAAACCGGTCACTTTCTTAGGTTAAGCATCAACTTGCTGCGACTGCCCAACTCCTGAAGCATTTGGGACACCTGTCCTTTCTTGCTCTGGATTTTTAATATAAATCCCCAGCTGCAGGCTTCGTGCTGACCAGCCTTCCGTGGGGCACAGGTCTCTACAGTTCAGCTGACTTAAACTCCTGAAATTACGTTCCTGTCCTTCAGGAGTTGTTATGCCCCTTTCAAGCTGTGTTGCTTGGGGCACCCTGAACTCTTTAATTAACCCTTTCAAGGCTTGTCCAGTTTGTAAGTGGTTTCCATGTGCAAAGAAAACTTGAAACAGCAAGTTTCTGTCTTCTTGACTGTACGCCCCTTGGTGCCTTTGGAAGGTGACCCAAATGTGACAAGCAAGCAGAGCGTCGAGGCTTGGGGAAGGCAATTTATAGGCACAGTAACTTTTAATACTGACAAAGCATTTGTACATGTTTTCGTATCTTGTGCTAATTTCATTTTCTTACCAGATAAGAAAATAGCAAACATGTAAGATTTCTTCATTTTCTAGCTAAAAATATGAACATATTTCCTGGCAACTTACTGCTGGGGATTCAGGCTTTAAAATAAAGTAGTAGGGTTTTTTTGGTAAAGTATCTCAGAAAACCTTCTAGTCTTTTCTTAGAACAAAAAGTACAGAACAAGGGAAAAAATAAAAATTTTTAAAAAAAGGAAAAAAAAAAGAAAAACATTGAAACTAACACTGAGCAAGTAGCATGTACTGATTCACTGTGAAAATAGATAAAACTGCAGAATATACTTCTAGATAGCAGGGATGAAATACATTGCAAAACAGAGATGACATCAAGACAGCATAGTATAAGATGGAGTATAGAAACCTTATGAGCAACTAGAAATTATTTTCTGGAGTCTCACAGAACTTAAGTCATAAGTGTAAACCTGAAATTAAGTGTATGAAAAGTAAAGCTGAGAGGCAGAAGTAAGGCTTTAAGATTTAAACAAAAAGCGCTTGCAAGTAAAAACTGAGCTCCTGAAGCTATTAGCCACCAAAAAGCGAGGCTGCAGCTATAGATTCCTAATGCACAGGGAACACTATTTACAGTCGAGTAACTACCAGCATGTAAGGCTTAGTTATGGTACTTTGTCGTGGAATAGAATAGGATGGGCTTCCACTAAAGTACATTTATGTCACACTGCGTAATGAAAATATGCTCACAGTTGCCAGTAAATGGCCATTTCTACATTAAATGCAATAAACACATTTAACCACTTCCCTGATTGGCAGAAACTTTTTCCTCTTTACCTCCTCCTTATGTTACTTCTTAACATTCTTGAACCATTTTGTTGTTTATGAAATTGTATTGAATTCCTTATACAGAAGATTCAATCAAGTACAACATAAGTAACAGTTCTGGAATTCAAATTGGATCCCACAATCACATGAAGATTGATGAGCACAATCAACACATCAGCACTTCTCCAGCTGCTACACAAGCAACTTATATGCATTATGAAGCAATGGGTATATTTGGTAAGAGAAATACCTCCCTAGTTTTGATGTGTTCTCCCCATATATTTATCTGAGAATCATTTGGGTTGGAATGTACGAAAGCAGTACAGCTTTCTCCCTCCGATACCTGAAAAATAACTGTTTGGGTCCTCTTCTACTATATACTTAAGAGTGTATAAAACAAGTAAGGGTTTGTGCTAATACTGTTCTGTAAAACCACATATCTCACTTACCCTGTAGTTTCATGACCTCTTGTGAGACCCCAGATACAAGTATAGATGTATGTGTGTCAAGAACAAGAGGAATAACAACACTCAAATTGGCAGAAGCAAGGTTAGGACTGGTGGTCCTCACCTGACTTACAGTTTAAATCAGAATATCCTGAGTTGGAAGGGACCCCCAAAGATCATCGAGTCCAGCGCCTGACACCGCACAGGAAACCTGAAAGTTAAACCGTGTATCTATTGTCCAAATGCTTCTTGAACACCGACAGGCTTCGTGCCATGGCCGCTTCATTGGGGTAGAACTTGAAAGATTTTGAAGTTTAGTTTGTTTTTGTTGATCAATACTGAATGAAACTATCCCTGTGCATTCCTAAGTAAACAAATTAATAGAGTCCCAGAATATAAAACACATCATACAGACATCAGCCAGCTGTAGAAGAACTCTAGGAAGGAGCTTTTCAATTATGCAGGTTTAAGTGACAAAACTATGATGGCCCCAGATCAAAAAGCAGGTCCAGCAACTGACCTGTGAAAACGTGTTCTGACTGGGAGTTTCTGTCCTGGCATTGGGTAATGCTGCCTCCATGAAACCCGCTTCTGGTTGTATCGCTAAAATTCTGTCTCCAGATATTGCCAGTAAATAGTTGGGGGAGGACGGGAGAGAGAGCGAAAGGAGCAGAAGAAGTGTGCAACAATGCCATTTTCTTATACTCTTTTTCTTCATGGCAGACAATGCTACTGTCCTGACCGAGAAACATCTGAATCTAGTGAGAGAGAAGCTGGCTAAGCAGTGGAAGCACTGTGCTCGTAAGCTGGGCTTCTCTGATCCCGAGATTGACGAAATCGATCACGACTACGAACGAGATGGACTGAAAGAAAAAGTTTACCAGATGCTGCTGAAGTGGGTCATGAGGGAAGGCTCCAAAGGTGCTACCGTTGGAAAGCTTGCCAAAGCCCTCTTTGGCTGCCGAAGACTGGATCTCCTTACTAGTTTGATGCAAATCAACGAGGAATAAGTTGACTGAGAACTGGGCGAAAATGAGGGTATTTTTTCCTGAAGACCTTCCAATAACAAGTCATAATTCTGAACAGAATTTCTGGAGCTCTCCTTTTTGCACAGACTTTTTGGAACACATTTTTTCTGCCAAACAGGCTTTGGTGAATACCTCCAGTAAATCAGAAAGTTTATGTCAAGATAATTGGTCTTCCAGAGGATAAAAGAAAATAAGCATCTTCATTCCGATAAAAATGGTTTTCTGAAGACAATAACAACCAAATGCAATCGTAATATCAATTCAAGGAGAGTGCATTGTACAAAATTTCTAGATTCTGTCTTGAAACGTGTTGGCACCCTTGTTCAGGTCTGGACAAGGGCATGTTATTATTACTGAATCGCTTTGCCGAAATATGTGAAAGACTGACTCACTCCGTGAAAAACTTGGACAGAAAACAAAAATCAACTCTTGAATTTTGCCAGAAGTGCCAGTACTCAAAAGGGGACTATCCCAGATTGCTCTGAGTCAATACGATACTGGTTTTAACATCTTTTTATAATGTTTATTAAATACGTGTGCCTGGACTTATGCAGAAGAGCAGTGGGAATAAAAGCAAAAATTAATTTTTCTTAAAAAGTAAGTAATTGATAAAATACTCTTCTTTCACAGGTTAATATTGCATTAGATTTTTACATTGCTTGGTAGAAAAGATTTTGCATGGGAAGTTTCTCCTCTGCTTCATAAAATTGTGAAAAAAAAAAAAAATCAGTCTTTATGCAACCCAGAGTAAAAGCTTGGGAATATGAGAGCTTTGGGAAGGGGAAAGTACAGTATTACCACATGGCAGAAGACCCATTCTCCTCACTTTGGGGGCTCAGGGCATTCCTAGTTTCTGAATCTCTTAGGCTACATTTATACTAGTAAATTAAATGTGCCGGGGAACGTTCCTGGGTGCTGAGGGTAACCGGCATGCCGCAGCCTGCTGCTGGGACAGCACATTCTTTAAATCTCCAAAATACCATACAAGGGCTATTTCACAGCGCTGAAGTTGCGTCAGGGGACACTGGAACAGCCCTGCAGCGTAGGCGATGGTATCCCAGTGCCCGAGAACGTCCCTTGCCACTCTAACTTACTAGTACTGACATCAGCTCAGTGTGCAAGATCAATGACAGAAGAATTGCTGAGCTGCAAGTTTTTCTGCCCTAAGAATAATTACGCCAGACTCTTCCTATGAAGGATGATACCTCCTACTGTCATCAAATCTGCAAAGATTTCCAGCAGATGTTTTGGACCAGGTCATTCTTTATGCTGTAGAAAAAGCAGCAAGTGATTGTTAGCTTCTGGTTATTGTCCAGAAAGCTAGCCATTTAGTAAAAGTGTAGTTAGAACAGATTTCTGCTCTTTGATACAGCAGCCACCATTTTAGTAGAAGCAAAATGAAACTGGAGTCATAGCAAGCACCAACATATTTGTCATCTGTAAATCTACTTAGCACGAGGCAATAGTGGAAGTCGCCCCCAAAGTGGAGAGTTTAGCAAAAATCAATACAAAGAGTGTGTCATCACCCAGACACTGGAGCACTTACATACTTATTGTTAATATATGCTAAAACCCGTACTTTTCAGTGAGGCTGGCTGGGGGTGTATCAGTATATACCACAGGAATATTTATGGTTTTGATTTCTCAGAATTTATTGCATCGCCTTACTGTTTTGACTTAGCGACATGCTAGATTTTCTGTAAACTCTTGCATATAGTGGACAGATAAAAGACATCATTCTCTAGTATAATGAGCATATGCTTTCCAGAAGTAATAATTTATTCTTCTTGAAGCAGGCAGAGAAATACGCAGGGCGGGAGGAGAGCCTTCTCCTCTGGGTCAGTCCACAGAGAGGTACAACCACCAGCTGCTCTGGTGCTCCATGAAACACATTCCTGAACAGATCTACAAAGTCCATTTACATTCCAGTGAGGTTGGTTTCGCTGTGCTGCTGCATCAATTCCCTACCCCTCATTTGCTTCTAAGTCGTCACAGGCCTACAGTCTTTACACAACATGATATTTTCCCCTTCGTAAGATCCTTATTTGGTACACAGAATGAATCGTGATCATTTAATGGGCATACACCAAACGCTTCGTTTTCTCTTTATCAAACAAAGCAAGCCTGGACCTTACATTCTGAAACAACAACAAAGCTGTAGAGCACAAACATGAAGCATCTCAGAACCAGACTTAGGCATCGGGCAGTCCTAAACCAGCGGGATGCAGGGGATGAGGGTAATTTTTGCTTCGGTGTTGTCAAGTCCAATTGTAGACTACTGCTCGTGGTTCAGGTGACATTGTGGGCAGTATGGAAAACAACCACAGAACCGAAAGCCAGAGACAATCTCTTTCAGTACACTGCTTACAGAACTCAATCACAGAGAAGATTGATTCGGCATCCCGTGCAGAAAACACAGAATACTACAAGCTCTTTAGCACATTGTGGGAAACCACATCACAGGACCCAATGCCTGGAGGCTGCAGCCAGGCATGCCAGAATTAGAATACATATTTAATAGTAAGGATGATTAACTACTGGAATAAACTACCTAGGGAGTCTGTGGATCCTCTTGATAGCTTTTAATTAAGACTGGTCTTGTTTCTTAAGATGGATACAGTCAAAAGCAAAGCTGTAGGTCTCAAAGCAAGGCTAACAAGGTGAAATGTAAAAGAGAATGGTGTACCAGAGGTCCAAAGAAAAGAGTTAGTGCTCTCCTCTAAGCTAAAAATTTACAGAAACGTTAAGTATGACAGAGAGAGGTCAGCTAGTATTAATTTACTGGGTTGCTGATGTCACTTACCAGCCCCACCAAAAAAAAAAAAAAAAATCAAGGATGGAGTTGATTTTTGAAAAACAACCCATCACGACAGCTCAAAAATGCAGGAAAATAATGGGAGCAAGGAAGAAGGAGAGAGATATATTATGGCACAGATCAGATACCCTTCATGGCAAAAAACAGAAGAGAAAGGACAGAACAGTAATTTTACATCCAACTGGCAAGCTGTCAGCCTCAGGGACAGAGGTGGCAGCAATGCAGCCACCTTACAGGGTTTTTTCATAAGATGGGTGAGGTGCAAGCCAGGCAGAAAAAGGCTGTGGGTCGCAGCAGCAGACCTTCTCGTGGTCTGTCCTTGAAGAACCTATACAGCAGGTGAACTCATCCAGTTATCCCCAAGGATATTACGTTTTCCCATTTTAAGAGAGTAAGAGCTTTGAGGCTTCAGATCATGGTTTTATTGCTAGTTGAGTTCTGCTCACAGCACTATTAAAGAGTTCCGTACCTAGAATTCTTGTGTTCCTTGGAATCACTTGTTTTTGCTTTCTCCTGTACTCTGGGAAACAAGTCTAGGAGCTTTTTCTGCAGAGGCAAAGCTAGAACACTCTTGAACAGCAAATGATCAAGTACCATTGATTACATATTAGGAAATTATTAGATATTAGGAAAAATTTCTTCACAGAAGGAGCGGCCAGGCGTTGGAGTAGGCTGCCCAAGGAGGTGGTGGAGCTACCATCTCTAGAGGTGTTTTAAAAATGTGTAGATTTGGCACTTACGGGTATGGTTTTTTAGGATTGGTGGTTTT
>Ga0181612_183527_pt1 | contig 11733 bp, 5 predicted proteins | sample HoacroProtozoa21_FD_119630 | JGI IMG/M metagenome (GOLD analysis project Ga0181612, IMG submission 119630) | Hoatzin crop microbial communities from Cojedes, Venezuel. Combined Assembly of Gp0051906, Gp0051904, Gp0051908 | reverse complement strand
TTGAGCAGACGGAAGGCGATGGCGGGCTCGGTGGTCGTGCCCGACTTGCTGATGACGATGATGCCAAACTTGTGGCCACTAATCAAGCTCATCAGGTCGTGCAGGTAGTCCTCGCCGATGTTGTTGCCAGCAAAGAGCACGCGAGCGCCCTTGGCGGGCTTGTAAGCAGCGAAATTGTCGCTCAGGGCCTCGATAACGGCCTTAGCGCCCAGATAGCTACCGCCGATGCCCACGGCAACGACATACTCGCACTCCTCGCGCAGAATGCGTGCCACGTCCTCGATAGCCTTGAGTTGCTCCTCATCGATTGAACTGGGCAGGTGGAGCCAGCCCAGGAAGTCGCTACCAGCGCCAGTGCCATGCTCCAGGGTGTCGATGGCCTGCAGCGCAGCGGGGCGCAGGGCATCGATGTCGGCAGCCGTGAGGGTTCCCAGGGCAGCCGTGTTATCTACTGTTAGATGTTTCATGTGAATGTGATATTTATGGGGTTGATTGTGTTGTTATTTCGTTGTTTCTTGATTGGCGGGCGCAGGGGCGGGCACAAGGGGCATCGTGTAGGCACGACGGCGCTTGTGTTGCTCCACGTCGAAGTATTGCCATTGCTGTTGCACGCGGGTGTTTTCCTCGAGCTCAACGTTGCTCTCGGCCCACTTGTAGCCACAGCGGTTGTAGACGGGGATGAGGTCGGTGAAGAGCAGCGCGTTCACGCCCTTACCCTGGTACTCGGGCTTGATAGCCACGAGCATGAGGTCGACGATTTGGTTCTTCCTGCCCTTGATTGCGCGCAGCAAGCGATACCAACCGGTGGGGAACAGGCGGCCACGGCACTTGATGAGGGCGCGCGAAATCGAGGGCAGCGAGATGCCCACGCCCACGAGTTGGTCGTTGCCATCGGCGATGAGCGAGATGTGGTCGAGGGGTAAGATGGGCAGGTACTCGTCGATGTACTGGTCGATTTGCGCCGGCGTCAACGGGGAGTAGCCGAATAGGCTGTCGTAGGCCTCGTTGATGAGGTTAAACACGGCTTCGCCCTGCTCGGCTTTGAGCTTGCGGTGCGAGTCGTAGTGCAGGTTGTGCACGCCCAGGCGTTGTGCCACGATGTTGGCCACGCGTGCCATCTTGGGCGGAACTTCGCTGGGGACGTAGACCTTGAGCTCAATCCAGTCGGTCTCCTTGACCATGCCGATGCGCTCAAATTGCTTGCTGTAGTACTCAAAGTTGTAGATGGTGGCTTGCGTGCCCAGCTGGTCAAAGCCCTCGATGAGGCATCCCTCGGGGTCCATGTCGGTGAAGCCCAGGGGACCGGTGAGGGTGTCCATGTTGCGCTCGATTGCCCACTGCTTCACAGCATCTATGAGGCCGTCGACCACCTCGTCGTCGTCGATAAAGTCGACGTAGCCAAACCGCGCTTGGTGTTTACCCGTGCGCTCGTTGACCACGCGGTTGATGATACCGGCGATGCGTCCCACAGCGCGGCCATTGCGATAGGCCATAAAATAGGCACTCTCGCAGAACTCAAACGCCGGATTGCGCTTGGGGTCAAGGGTATTAAGCTCGTCGCGGCACAGGGTGGGCACATAGTACTCGTTGTCGCGATAGAGCGTGTCGATGGGAAAGTGCACAAACGTGCGCAAGGCACTGCGCGTGGGCTCGATGTGGCGTATTTCGATTGACATCTTTCAGGGGATTGTTGCTTTTATCTAACTTGTTGTTGACTGGGGAGAGGGTGAAGGTTGCCGCGTTTTCGGCTTATTCCTCGATGGTTTTAGCCTTGTCCTTAGCCAGGTTGTAGCTGATGTGGCCATCGGGCGTGCGCATGCGCACCTCGCTGTTGTCGGCACCGCCAAAGCCAATCTTGGTGGGCGTGTTGGTGGGCGATGAGGGGGTGTAGATGACAAAGTACTTGCGGGTATCTTTGTTGAAGCCGTAGACGGCGCCCTTCTTGTCGGCAAACACGATGTAGCGGTCGTTCTCCTTCTTGTCGTCGATTTCCTTGATGTTGAAGATGGGTTTTTCGTAGGTTTGAGCCTTCATGCTCACTTCCTCGCCGCCCTTGAGGGCTTCCATCTTCTCGGTGTTGTCGTGGCTCCACTTGGCATCGGCCTTTTCTTCGCCGGCAAACTGGCGCTCTTCCTCGGCTTTAGCGCGACGTGCCGAGTCGGCAGCGAGCTCTTCCTTGCTGGGGAAGTAGAGCAACTTGATGTTGCGAGCCTCCTTTTGCAGCCAGCGCATCTGGGCGTTGTTAATCGACTGCAGGGGCTGGCCGTAGACATACTGGCGGCCATCCTCGGTGCGCGTCTTCACGGGACCGTCGTAGTCGAGTTCGCTCAGTTTCTTGTTGTCGATGTCATAGAGGCACAGGGTCACGCGCTCGGTCGTGCCGCTACCCTGCGGCGTGCTGCGATAGGCGTAGTAGAGGTAGTTGTGGTTGTCGAGTTTCACGGCCTTGGGCATATCCATGGGGTCGACCATGAGCATCGCGTTGTCGAACGACAAGGTGCGGCCGTTCAGATACTTCACATGAAGCTGCTCGGGGTCCCACACGCTGCCGTTGGGTGTGAGGCGGTAGATGCGGTAGAACGACTTGCCATCTTCGCTCGAGAGGTAGGTGATACCAGCAATGGTGGGGTCTCCCTCGCCTTCGGGCTCAAAGCGCACAGCCAGAGCCGCTTGAGCGCCGTCGCCGTTGAGGTTGTTGCGCGAAACTTCGTCGGTAAACGTCACCATGGGGTCTTGCGAGGCCACCGTTGTGGGCACCACTTGCGTGCTGTCGGTCAACGCGCCGCCATTGTCGTCGTTGCCGCCCGAGCAGTTGCGCATCAGACTCAGCAACACAATCAGCGCCACGATGGCAACGCCACCCAGCAACAGGTTGCGATAGAAATTACTCTTGGGAGCCTCCTCGGCTTCTTGTGTGTCGTTAAAGTCGATGTTATTTGGCGCGGGACGCTGTTGCGCGGCAGCGCGTTGTGTGTTGTTGCCACCGATGTCGTAGGCTCGTGCACCTGCACCCGATGCCGCAGCACCGCTCTGCGCCATGTCGTTGCGCACCATCTTGCCACACTTGGGGCAGAAAACCGAACTCGAGGGAATCGTGTTACCGCAATGCGGACACGGCATCTCGTTACTCAACTTTGTGCCACAATGGTTGCAAAATTGCGACCCCGCGGGCACCTCATTGCCACAGTTGGGACATTTCATATTTCCTTCTCTTTAATGCGTTAGTATCTTTAACCTGCAAAGTTACACATAATCCCGAAACTTACAAAAAATAATTACGCAGACGGATTTTTGCACGCAGACCCACATTCAGAGTGAAGAGTGGAGAGTGAAGAGTGGAGAGAAGAAGCTAGGTTAAATCCTATAGCGCGGAACGCGCTTGCTCTTCACTCTACACTCTCCACTCTCCACTCTATTAGAAGGTCGGCGTGAGGATTATGTCAGCAGCCTATTTCACCACCTTCGTCGATGTAGTCGAGCCGTCGGTGAAGTGGGTGACAACGATGTTGATGCCTTCCCACGGGGTGTCGCTCACTTGGCCCACGGTGTTGACGTAGTCGATGTGAGAGATTTCCTTGTTCAGGGTGTTCTCGGTGATGCCGGTGACATTTTGCGGGCGTTCGAGGGCGTAAGCGGTGTAGTTGGTGAAGTAGGTGTCACCATCGCTCTTGCTGACGCGGCGAGGAGCGCTCGAGGTCTCTTCCTCGTCCCAGGGGGCGTTGATTTGGATGGCGCAGGGTATCCAGTAGAAGTTGCCCTCGGTCATCTCAACGGTCACGCCAGTCAAATACTTGGTGAGGTCGAGCACGAGGCTTTGGCCCTTGTGGTTGGGGTTAGTGCCGCCGAAGCCACGTAACTTGGGCGTGCCGTTCTCCACGAAGTAGTAACCAGTGATGAGAGCGATTTCGTCGGGTTTTGCTTCGCTGAAGTTGTAGGCCACGTTGTAGCTGGCGAGGTCGATGATGGTGTCGCTCTCGGCAGTGGTGGGCTTTGTGCAAAGCGTCAAGACGGGGTTGGTGTCGAGGTTGCTCATCTTGCCCATAATGCTACCGCCTTGCAGCATATCGGCGTCTTTGATGGCCTCGTAGTCAACGCTGACGACTTTCACCCAGTTGTCCTTGCCGTCGGTGCACCACAGGATGCTGTCCTCGTCGGTGTATTTCCTGATGTAGAGATTGTCACTGATAGTGTAGTTAACGTTCTCGGTGCTGTCGAGGGCTTCGGCGAGGGTGAGGGCCTCGGGCTCGGTGAAGTAAACCTTGGCATAGGGCACCGATTTGAGGGCGGTGCCGTTGAAGTCGAGCAGGTTGACCTCGCCGGCGTAGCTGTAGGTGTCGTAGCTGTCGGTGCTTGCTCCATAGTCAACGAAGGTGGCCAATAGATTGGGTGTGGCGGTCGCTGCTGAGCCGTAGATGGCGCATAGGCCGCGAGCGGTGACCACAACGCTGTCGCCCTTGATGGTTACGGTGCCGGTGTAGTTGCTCAGTAAATCGGCATCGCAACCGCTACCGATGCCGGAGGCTACGCTGGTTCCCGTGTAAGAGCTATAGGCGTTCACAATGGCCTTACCGCTGATGGTAATGGTGCCGCCCATACCGCCGTCGCGGCGTTCAAACCATTCACCGTTACCACCGCCGATGCCGGCGCCCTTGCCCTTGCCGGCGTAAGCGCAGTAGGCGGTGACGTTGCCACCGGTGATGTTGATGATGCCAGCGTTGCCGTTACCAGCGCCGCCGCCGATTGCGGCTGCGTAGGTTTCGTCACTGCTTCCATCCTCGGCCACGTGGGCCACGATGGTGCCATCGTAGATGTTGATGGTACCAGCGGTGTGGCCTGCATAACTGCGGGCGTTGCCGTCGGGCTTGGTGGAGCCGATGGCGGCGTTGTTGTAGTCGTCACTGAGCACGTCGATTGCGCCCGTGCCGTCATAAATCTGGGTGGTGTCACCCGTAGTGATAGTGAGCGTGTTGCCCTCCTCGACGGTGATACCGCCTGCTACGCTTGCATCGCAGTCATCGGCGAGGATGAGCACGGCGTTGCCGCTAACCGTCGAGCGATAAGTTTGCTCGGGATTGCCGTTGAGGAAGTAGTAGACGGGCGTGCTCGTGCCGTCGCCCAGCGTGTCGGGCAGGTAACCTGGGCAGTCGTAGGCTGCTACCGAGTCGCTGCTCACGGTTCCATCCTCTTGCGTGTAGAACACATAGAGTTGGCGCGGCTGGAAGTAGATGTGGGCGTACTTATAGTCGCTGACGCTGGCACTATCGCTGCCCATGTTGTGCAGGTCGATGGCTTGACCAGTTTCGGTGACCATGTCGGTCAAATGGCTGTGATAATCCACAACGGCATTGTAGTTAGCACCCGTTGCAATGATTGTGGTTGCCACGATGGATTGGTGGCCAAAGGTGTTGATGTCGGCCTCATCGCCATAAACCTTGATGATGCCTCCCACGAGGATGGCTTGGCTACTCTCGTCGTAGCCGCCACCCATACCTGGGCCAAAGTTCTCACCGCTTTCCGAGGAGTAAGCCGTGATGGTGCCGCCGTTGATGCGGATGTCGCCTGCCGCAGCGCCGTTACCAGCGCCGATGCCAGCGCCCCAACCCTTCGAGGAGGTTGCGCTACAAGCCTTGATGGTACCGCCATTGATGATGATGTCGGGGTTGGTGCGATTGCTACCGCCACCGATGCCTGCGCCGTAGCCGTGGTAAGTGTCGCCAGGGCTGGCGTATGCGGTGACGTTGCCGCCATTGATGGTGATGGAGCCTCCCTCGGCGGCGTTTTTACCCGAGCCGATGGCTGCGCCATAGTAGTAGGCTGTAGCGTTGACGTTACCGGCGTTGATGATGATGTTACCGCAGCTGTTGGGGAATGGACTGCTGTAATAGCCGCGGCTACCAATGGCAGCATTTTCGCCCGATGAGAGGCTGGCGGTGAGTGTGCCCGTTGCCGTGTAGTCGGCGGTCGTGCCACCAGCAGTGATGGTGAGCGTGTTATCGTCCTCGACGTTGATGCCGCTCGGCGTCTTGACTTGAGCGTTGTCGCCCAGGATGAGCACGGCGTTACATTTTGCATCGGGACGCGTGGCAGCGGTGACGATGGTGTCGATGTAGTAGTACATCGTGGTGGTACTGTCGCCACCCAAGATGCCAGGAACGCCTGTGGTGCAGACGAAGGCGCTCACGGGACCAGTAACCTCGCCATTCTCATTGGTGTAGTAAACGTCCTTGGTCGTGGTTTCAAAGGTGATTTTACGCCACTGACTGGAGCCATAGTTGATATTCTGAGAAGCCGTGTAGTATTGCGGGCTGTTGTCGTTATTGGTGCCGTAAGTTTTATCGCCGCTTTCAATCTTAGAGGTGCCGCCCATGGGATAAACCGTGGCTTTGAACTTGCCCTCGCTTGTGTTGCCGATGCCATACTTGCCCCAGGTGTCGACGGTGCATTGTGGGCCATAGACGTTCAGCGTACCGCCTGCATCTTCATCGCCATCGCCAATGCCAGGACCCTCGGGCGCGTTGTAAGTGCGGCAGTTGTAAGCACCCACATCGGCTGTGCCGCTGATGACGATGTTGCCACAGCCGCCATCATCGCCGCCACCGATGCCGGCGCCATAAGCGTAATAGTCGCCACTATAGGCATGTACCGTGCCACCGGTGATGGAGATATCGACCTTGCCGTAGCTGCTGCTCCAGCCAGAGCCCATGCCGATGCCGGCACCATAACCTTCCTTGCTGTCGCCGCAACCGCTGCTGCATGCATATACCGTGCCACCATTGATTTCAATCGTGGTCTTGTCGCTCGCCTTATAGTCGCATCCTGTGCCGATGCCAGCACCTTTTCCGGTGTTGACGGTCGACGAGAGGGCTTCTACCTCACCGCCATCGATAACGATGTCGGCGCGGCCCTTGGCGCCTTGACCCGTGCCAATTCCAGCGCCCCAGCAGGTGTAGTTGTTCGTGGGCCACGTGCGCACCTTGCCGCCATGGATGCGAATCCACACCGTGCCCGAGGTAGCTTCATAGCCACTGCCGATGCCCGCGCCACTCATGCTGTTTTTACCGAGATACTGACCGCCCTGGCAATAGACCTTGCCATCGTTAATGACGATGCAACCATTTGAGCCCTCGTGGCCGCTACCGATGTCGGCACCATGGATGCTATAGGTGCCATCGTAGGTGCTGTAGGCGGTGATGTTACCACCATTGATGTTGATGTAGCCGCAATTGTTTCCTTCGCGCGAACCGATGCGTGCATCGTTGCCATTGTTACCACCTGTCGAATCGCACACGGTAAGTGTTCCTGTGCCAGCGATGTCGCTGGTGAAGTTACCACTGGTGATGGTGAGCGTGTGGGAGTTCTCGACCACGATGCAACCCTTAGCGTTGAGCTGGCAGCCATCGAGCAGAATGAGGTGGAGCGAGTCGCTGACGATGATTCTGTTGACATCGAAGCTTCCATCTACATAATAAGTGCCCTTCAGCGTGCCATCCCCGATGACTGGCAGGGCTTGGCACGATTGCACCTCGCCCTTACTATCTTTGTAGTAAACCACTTTACCCGTAAGGGGCTCAAAGGTTACCCTGCTATATCGGTTAGCTTTCGCCTTGCTGGTGAGGTCCATCGAGGCTCCTGTACTTGGCTCAAGGTTTTTATTGCCCTCTTTTCCGAATTTTGCGAGGACAGCATATTTTTCTTGGTCCACAGCCGCGGCTTTCACCGATTGAGCCGAGAAAGCATACAGGCCGTAAGCTTCGACGATGGTTGAATCGCCCGTGATGATGATACTCTTGCACTTGCCTTTGGTCTCGCCGTCGCCAATTCCGGCGCCATTCATGTCGGCACCATCCCAAGCGCCACTATGGGCTGCCACATCGCCGCCCGTGATGGTGATGCTGTCGCAACCACCATCCTCGCCGCAACCGATGCCAGCGCCATCTTGCGCCCAGTAGCCCGTGTAGGTCTCACCACTACGCGCATAAACCTTGCCACCCGATATATTGATGTTGATATGACTCGACCCGCAGTTATCGCCGGTACCAATGCCAGCACCATAGCCGATGTAGTTATAAGAACTTATCGCTTTAATATTACCGCCGCTGATGTTAATGGAGCCCGTGAATTCAGACCCTTTGCCCAATCCGATGCCAGCACCATAACCTTTCCCTCTACTGACTTCAGTTGATATAACTTTTTTATTTTTATATGAAGTTGAATAAGCAGTGACATTACCACCCGATATGTTGATATTAAGCTTACCAGATGAGTTGCGTCCGCTACCTATGCCAGCACTATAGCCATCACCACTTTTATCCATACACGCATAAATGGTTCCCCCAGTAATATTGATGTTAATGTCGCTGGATGATTCATATCCACTACCGATGGCGGCAGCGTAAGATTCGTCGACGTGTGAACCAACAGCTTCAATATTGCCACCATTGATGGTGATGGTGCCACAAGCAGCTTTATAACCACCGCCTATGCAAGCACCGTGGGCATCCTGATATCCTTGACCTCTTCTTTTATCAATATCTCCATCTTGATAGGCATGGACATCTCCACCATTGATGGTAATGTTACAGCCTGTCGTTGCTTCTCTTCCGCTACCAATGGCTGCACCATTATTTGCACGAAAATTGTGAGTGATAAATGCGATAGTGGAATAAATTGTCCCTCCATTGATGATAACGTTGCCGCCCGAGCCCTTGTAACCGCTACCTATACCTGCTCCGTTATATCTCACACTATAAACTGTAGTTTTACCACCATTGAAAATAATGGTACCGCAAGTATTCTTGTCGCGGCCCCCAATGACGGCGGCATCTTCATTCTCGGTTTCTCGTTCTAGTCTGGCAACTAAAGAGCCTGATTGCGAAAAGTTTTCGCTATCTCCTCCGCTGGTGATAATCAACTTGTTATTTCCCTCGACGGTGATACCATCTTTACACTTCAGTTCCGCATCACCTTTCAAGATGAGATACACCGTACCCAGCACAGTCACGCGACTTTCGATGGAATCATTTATGGAGTAATAGTAGGTGGTTTCACCCGTTTTTCCCCACGTAGTTGTTGACGAGGTGATTTCGTTCACCGAAGCCACCGATTTCGTTGAAATCGTGCCGTTCTCATCGGCATCACAATAATAATAGTCGGCCCACGCCACTTGCGGTACGAGCACTGCAACCAGGAGCATCAGCACCTGTAAGAAGAACAATTTCTTTGTCATAGTATGAGTAGTTTTGAATAATTTTCCAACTTGCAAAATTACGCAATTTATAGAATTTACAAAAAAAACTCGCACCCTTTAACATTTCGGCGTGAGACCCTACAGCCTAATAGGGCGAATATCTTTATTTTCTTGACTATCATGGTTGACCCCCATTCTCTCGTACTCTCCTTATTGCCAGTAATTTAAAATTTAGTCGACAGTGTAGACTGAATTCGTTTCTCTGAATCTGTTTCTATCAAAAACTCACACAGACTACACAGACAAAAATAAACAAAAGGTCTGCGTAGTCTGCGTGAGGCCCTAACACCAGGCGAGGCCCTAAAGCCTAAAGCCTAACACCTAAAGCCTAATTATCTTTCATGAAGGATTCCATGTCGGCGGGGTGGTAGGGAATGCGCTCGGTGCCCAGGAAGCGGCAGCCGTCGGCGGTGATGAGCAGGTCGTCCTCGATGCGGATGCCGCCGAAGTCCTTGTAGGTCTCTAGTAGGTCGAAGTTGAGGAACTCGGCACAGTGGCCGCTGGCACGCCAGTCGTCGATGAGGGCGGGGATGAAGTAGATGCCGGGCTCGTCGGTCACCACGAAGCCCTCTTGCAGGGTGCGGCCCATGCGCAGGCAGTTGGTGCCAAATTGCTCCAAGTTGGGACGCGTCTCGTCGTCAAAGCCCACGTACACCTGTCCCAGGCCTTCCATGTCGTGAACGTCCATACCCATCATGTGACCCAGTCCGTGAGGCAGGAACATGGCGTGAGCTCCGGCAGCCACGGCCTCATCGACGTCACCACGCATCAGCCCCAGCTCCTTGAGGCGGGTGGTCATCAGGCGGCACACAGCCAGGTGAACGTCCTTGTATTTCACGCCAGGACGGGCAACGCTTAGGGCGTAGTCGTGGCACTCCTCGACGATGCTGTAGAGCTCGAGTTGGCGGGTGGTGAACTTGCCGTTAACGGGCATGGTGCGCGTGTTGTCGCTGCAGTAGCACGACAGGGTCTCGGCGCCCGCGTCGCAAATCACGATGCGACCATCCTCGAGGGGACGCGGCGACGGGTTGCCGTGCATGATTTCGCCATGCTGACTAAAGATGGTGGGGAAGCTCACCTTCAAGCCGTAGCTCTCGGCGATGCCATCGACCTGACCAGCGATGTACTGCTCGGTCACGCCCGGCTTCACCAGGCGCATCGCGGTGGTGTGCATCAGGTAACCGATGTGGGCAGCCTTCTCGAGTTCCTCGATTTCGAGCGCCGTTTTGCGCGAACGCATCTCGATGACAGCCATGCGCAGCGTGTGCGACACGGCGTCGGCCTGCTTCGACGGATGAATGTCGAGCAAGTCCATCAGCTGGATTTTGGTGTCGTGCCGGTAGGGCGGCAGGAAGTGGATGGTGCGGCCCTGCTTGCGTGCCTTGTCGAGAAGGGGCTTCAACTCCTTCATCGCCATCGTGTGAGCCACGCCCACGCTGGCAGCCATGTCGGCCACCGTGTCGACGGCGCCATACCACACGATGTCCTCGATGTCGATGTCATCGCCCACCAGGGTCTCCTCGTCGTTGTCCACGTCAATCACGCCCACCAGGCCATCACGATTCAGGCCATAGTAGTAGAGGAACGTCGAGTCCTGACGGAAGGGGAAATACCCGTTGGCAGGATAGTTACAGGGCGACTCGTTGTTGCCCATGAGCAGGATGATGCCGCTTTTTACCAATTCCTTCAGGCGGGCGCGGCGGGCCACATAAACGTCTTTGTTAAACATTATAATATGTAATGTGTTGGGGGTTGTGAATATTTTGGGTTATTGCATTGTCGCGTTGGTGTCGTTGTGCAGGTGCATGATGCGGTCGCGGTTCACGGCAATCACGCCCGGAACGGCTTGGAAATAGGTGATGGCGTCCTGGATGGACGTGCCCTCGGGGATGCGGATGGCTATCGCATTGATGATGCGGTAGTTATAGATCAACTCGGCTTGGTAACGCTCGACGGCGGCCAGCAGCGAGTCCTTGCCCACGGTCGTGTCGTAGCTGATGATAAGCGTCGAGGGCGAGTACATCTCGCCATCGCCCACGCGCCGCAGCAGGCTGTCGCGCGGCATCGTGCGGCGGCGCTTCCGCATCTTCCAGTCGCGCACCACGGCTGGGTCGGGCTCCACCACGCGCATCTCGGTGGTGGTAATCATGGGCACCTCCACCTGGTCGACCACCTTGCCCACGGTGTCACCATCGTCGCACCACGCAGCTGGCGCCGCCATCAGCAGCCCCGCTGCAATCAGGTATAATCTCTTGTGTTTCATTGTCTTAAATAAATTGGGTTACTGGCCGTAGTGGTTGGCTCGGCGATAATGATTGGGCGACAGGCCCAGGTGTTTCTTGACGTACTTGCCAAAGAAGCTGATGTTGTCGAAGTTCAGCTCGTTGGCAATCTCCTTGATACTCAGGTCGCTATAGAGGAGGAGTTGCTTGATGCGTGCCACCACGGCGGTCGCAATCAGGCGGTTGGCAGTCTGCCCCGAGTGC
>Ga0181612_175173_pt1 | contig 11733 bp, 9 predicted proteins | sample HoacroProtozoa21_FD_119630 | JGI IMG/M metagenome (GOLD analysis project Ga0181612, IMG submission 119630) | Hoatzin crop microbial communities from Cojedes, Venezuel. Combined Assembly of Gp0051906, Gp0051904, Gp0051908 | reverse complement strand
TCTCTAATCTCCTCCTTCAAGTGACATTAATTTTAGCTCCAATAACAGAAAAAATTTCTAGGCTGAGGAATTATTTTCTTTTTAGGGTATAGGTCTTTCAGTTAACCCTCCATACTCTCACAAACTTCGTTTGCCTTTGCTTCTAGGAAAAAAGACCCAGTTAATGTTACAGATGATCTGAAACATTAAAGCATGATGCACCTGTTCTAAGCAAGGTGTCTGAAGGCTGGATCTCTAAGTCTTATGTGATCAACCAAGATTCCCTTTATAATTAATGACAAAAATACATGCTTCCGAAAGACAAAGCACTGGCCGTCACTAGCCCTATTTTAGGATGAGTTGCATTGCCCTTTTCAAGTAGCTGTTTCTTTCCTTTGAGCATAAAAGCAGCCTGGGTTCATTGCTGTAGTCTGATGAGTCCATGTTTTGGTCAAGCTACATGAGATGGATCCTACCCTTGAGCACACGTGTGGCTGTGGAAGCTGAAAAATCAATACTAGTCCCATTTGCGTTTGAGATGACTGGTGCTTTTGTTCTGTCTAGCAAACAGCCCAGGGACGTGGTGTCAAACCTGACTTGTTCAAGAAAGTTAGGCTTCTCACTGTGATGCTTATAAAAAAATTCAGTACTGGTTTATTTTGACAAAATGATCAGTCGCAACAGGAGAGCAGCTCACACAGTGAGCATGTGCTCAGGAGAGGGATCTTAGTTGCTCTTATCAGGTGTCCCTCTGAACATTTACATTTTTGGGGCAGTCTTGAGACATTAGATGACCATGTTCTCATGCAAAATGGAAATAGTGATAGATTTAAAAAGTCAAGAAAGAGCGTTGCTGTGGATTTTAAAACTTCTTTTGGCTTTTTAAATGGTACAAGCTCTATAAAAATGGAAAGCTATAAATATGAATATCTGGCATTAAAAGTGTTTTCAAAGTACAGTTAAAGAAAATCCTTTTCTTTTATAAAAAGATTTCTCCAGGAAAGAAGGAATAACTTCAAAAAACCACATTTGAACACAGACTTCTTGATGATGTGGTTACTTCCAATATTATGCTTCATAGGATTAAGAACATGAGATTTAAAAAGACAGTGGAATAGAAAACAAGTGCTCAGATCTTCCCAGAGTTCCAGTGCAAATATGTACTTGTCCAAAACACATTTGTCAAACAATTAATTAATTTAATTATTAAGTAATCTACATAATTCTGTAAATAATTCACATATTTGTCAGAGGAGAATTTGTCAGACACACAGGGGACAGAGGAAAGGCAGCTGGTGCTGTGTCACTCGGTGCTGGGGAGCAGCTGAGGCTCTCCCCAAACCTGGAGCACCCCTACTGCCCTGAGGAGCATCACTTGGCTGAGCTGGAGGATGGTGGCAGTAATTTGTGGCCAATCTTTGCTGAATGATCTCCCAAATTAAATAATGCAGCAAACCATGGCATTATTTACCCTTGGAGCAGCATTTGTCAGGAGAAATATCTTTTATTAAGCTAACTGATATAATTGTAGGGTGGGCAAGGTTTCAGGTGTGTGATCTCTCATGAGACTGGACAAAGCAGCAGCAGACTCCAGGCTAAATAATGGTTAGAATTAACATCCCTTTGTTTATCCTAATTACATTACATTATGATGATTTGAGAGAAAAAGGGTAATTGCTACCAGTGGAGGAGGATTCAGTGGTAGCAGGGAGAGGGGTGAAGGCTTGTTAGCCTCTTGACTACACAGAAACAATTCACATTCCGGTTTTTTACACTTCTGACAAGTGGACTAATTCACAACATCTGGCAAGTAAACGACAGCTCATCGTTACGCCATCAGCGTGCCTGCAATTCAGTGCAGTCGGGGGAAAGGGAGTTTTTCTGTCTAGCTATGGGCAGAGTCAAGTTTTGTGCAGTCTCAGGACCACACCTTCTGCCTGTCCATCTAGAATACAATGAAAACCATCTTCTCAGAAGGATAAACAGTTCATATTTTCTATGCTGCGATTCCATTCCATTTCTAACCCAAGTATTCTCTCTTGAGAAAAGGAAGTAGTACACCAGAATGAACAAAAAGTAATTTCTCTGACTTCAAGATTTCTTCTACAAGTTGCGATTACCAGAAAAACATTTCACACCTTCTCACATCTATACTTGTAATAGCGGAGAGAAGGCAACATGAATACACAAACAACTGTGAGAAGGAGCACTGAGGGTTGACCTGATATTTGTGGTGTCCAGGGGAACAGTCCTCGCCTCCCTTTTGCCAGGTCCATTGAAGTACAGAGATTTTCCGTCGCTGAGCACGCCACAGCCTGTCCCAACCTGACCTCCTGTAATCTTGTACCAGAGAGGGCTTAGCTTCCTCTCGAACCTGTCGAACATCTCACTGTGATTAGGCACATTAGACACACAGGTTCCGTGCGATGCTTCAAGGGGGGAAAAAAAAAAAAGGGGGAGATACTTTGGTGAAACTGTGTTGAACAGAGTAAAGGTCAGACACAGTACATCAGCAGATGGTTCTGTTGCATCCACATATGAGAAAGTAACGGGCTTTTCTAAGAAAATGCCCTGACGACAGAATGGTACCTCCCTAAGCCTTCTTTATCAATTTTCGTTGGCAGAATAAGCCTTCTTCCTCTAAACTCTAGAAGGCTTATTTCACTAGGTGAAAAACAGCCACGCTTTATGTCGATAAGGCGTTTTATGCAAACAGAAAAATATTATCCTTTTATTTTGTTTTAAACAAATTGAACAAAAGATGTTAGCTTACTGCTTTGTTGGTATAGAGGGTTGAAAAGAGTGCAGCGTGCAACTGGTTGTGTCAATCACTGTTTTTTTTTCATTGAGTTTGGGTTTTTGTGTTTCAGCGTAAAATCTCCTGAAACCACAAGTGAGCAGAATTTTCCACAGAAGGGCCTGTCAGAACATATGTTCACTCCTGGTCCCATGCCATCTGATGGCCAGGGGACTCAAAACCAGCAGCAATTCTTTTGAAGATGATCCAAAGGATTTTAAGCAGACTTTTTATTTTCTAATATTTTATTTTGTTTTCTCTTCTATCACTAGTCCCTTCCCCATTCCCACAGATGGTGATGTTCAAAGATTGCGATTGCCAGAAACACCACCGGCGCCCGCTGCCTTCAGCTGTTCTGTTTTGCCTGTGCTGAATTTTATTTAACATAATGATAAGATTCTTGCTGGCAGCCCATGAAATTTTTGTCATCATGTTTTTTTCCAGAATGTTGAAGAGGAAAACGAAGATGCTAGATTTACAGCTTCAATTCAGCCAGTGCTTACTGTAACCCCACCTGAAAAGAGCTGTCTTACCCGTGTAGCCCAGGTCACAGAAGCAGACCCCCGAGACGCAGTCCCCGTGACCGTTGCAGTAGCTGGGGCAAGGCTCAGAAATGTAAACGCCGTCTAAGCCGAAAGGAGGCACGCTCTTGTGGGAGCTGCTCTCCTGGATCCAGCGGAATCGAGTCTTACTGTAGAGAAGCAACGACAAAAGGCACAATGCTACTATTCCCAGCTTCAATACCTACCACACACTTTATGTGCTCTTTGTTTGAGATTAAAAGTTTTAGGATTTTCCTAAACTAGCTATTTGCAAATGGGATGCAAATAGATGCCTAGAAAATATTTCTGACATCCTACATTTTGTGTACATCCTTCATTTACAGGTATTTTTTCAAAATTTTTATTTTAAGTTTATTTTGACTTCTCTGGCCCATATCCACCAGTGTGATGCAGAGAACAGATATATGGTTTTATCAAAATGACTGAATGATTAGACATGACTTGGAAGACGCCTTTTGCTACTCAGTTCAATCTAAACTGCTAATTACATTTTAAAATCCCAGAACTCCATTTCCTATGGTATTTATGAAAAGAACTCAGTAATGGCAGTGATGCAGAGTTTATTACAGGATCATATAAATTTGAGTAAAAAACCTTCAATTAATTTGGATACAAGAAAAATCATCCACTTTATAAAAAAAATGGCAAATAACATGTCCTACAGGACATGTGGACAGAAATACAGTTTTTATTCTTGGATGATAACATGAAATTCCTGGAAAACAGTGATCTAATCCTTTGCTTGTATAACTGAAACTGCTCCAGGGACTTCAGTGAGCCTACATGAAGTTACTCCAGCTGACCCACAGCACAGGAAATTTGTTCAAGAAAAAATGTTTTGGTTTTTAACTTTCAATCTTTAACTTTCAGCCAAATCATTTTATAGGACCTCCAGAGGGGAGAACCAATTTAACATATCATTGCAAATCCAATGATTTAACTAAGATCCTCCTTGTAATAAGCCTATTGGGTGTTTTCTGCTGTGCAATGGGATTTGGCAGGTAAGTAGGTGATCACTGCGCTAGTGCTTTGTACCAACGGATGAAATGGGATGCTCTCCGGATAACCCATGAGCTGTGATTTCCGAAGTGACCCACAACACCGAGACCCTCATTGTATTTGCAGTACTTACATTTTTAATGTATTAGCATGAGCTTCTTGTTCCCGATCACATTACTGAACATAATGCCAAACAGATTGCTGCTATTGATTCTGCAGTGCTTGTTTTGGGTAAATCAAATCAGCTGGTGTCAGATCTGTGCAATTTGGCACCTGCTTTTATTGGCTAATTACTGAAGAAAAGACAAACTTGTTATGGTACACGCTGCTATTTTAGCTCCTTGCGACAAAGGCACTGGCTCCCCTGCAACACAATATGCCACGTACTCAAAATCTGTGCGGGGACTGGAGGATGAGGAGCCGGCAGCAGGAGTATGGAGCCGAAACCGGAGGCCAGTGCTGGAGCAGCTGCCTGGAGGCAGAGAGGCAGGAGGCAGCCAGGGGATGGCCAGGGAATAGGGGGACGGCTGCTGGCTGTGCTGGCAGCGCTCGGTGCAGGCAGCAAATCAGAGCAACAAATCAGGTCTGCTGATGGTGTAAGAAAGCTAGCAAGGGGAGCGAGGAATTTGCCAAATCCAAGTAAGTTTGAGAAAAGCCTCCTGATTTCAAGGCTTATTTGTGTCTCCCACTGTCTGATGTTTTCTCATCTGTATTAACCCGATGCTGAGGCCGTGCTCCCAGTTGAGCGCACCTAGCATTCCTCCCTCCTTTGACTTCAGCTGTCCCGGCCACTTTCAATGACAAGGCACATTATGCAGCAGCTCAAATACACTTCTAGAGTTTCTTTGCCCAGTGATAACTGTTTGTGAAATTAATCCTGCTGAAATGGTTTATTTGATTGAAGTGACTTATCACTCTTTTGCTGGTGCCTCTGACCTAACTGATAGGTGTAAAGAGGGTACCGTGATGAAGAGATTGATGCCAAATTAATATGTTCTGTGTTCCTTGTTGGTTTGCATCTTAATTTTATATACTCTTCTGACACTTTTAAAATAGAAAGCTTCTCCCTGTTTTGGAGAGCACAATGTATTTTTCCTAAATGTACTGAATTTTAACACTGGTTTTATTCACAGCTTGCAACATTTTCCCCAATGTAACATCAAAGAAGGGGCAGCTGATTCACAGTTACTACTGGCATCACTGACTTACAATGGACAGTACCTGGCTGCAAGCGACCTGGGGATAACAAGAGTAATTCTTGTCCAGTCCTCAAAGTCTCCTGTGTGATACACGGTTGGCTCGCTCAGCTCCCGGGAGCTTCCCTCGCATCCTTTTGTGCCCGGAGATGCAGGGTAGCAGCCCTCCTTCACAAGTGACCAGAAGAGCCCAGCGTCATGCGAGTACTGAAGCAGAACGGGAGCAGAGCTGCTGTACTGGTTGGTGCAACCAATGTTCAGCTGCAAAAGAAGCAGAGCAACAGATACAAGCTGAAGAAACCTGTACTGTTATTGGTATTTATTGGCTGCAAACCACCTTTGAGTTTTTGGTTTGGGAGGTCTAGCGCTCTGAACACTTGCTTTGAACCTTGCTGGCAAATGGTGACTGATGCTTGGAGTTTATTTGCTATGCATATATGACATTTTTCAGTAAAAATCCCTGCTATCTCTTCATTAAGGTTGCCGGGTTCAGCACACTGAGATGTGCAAAGAACTTTTCAAAGGCCCTGGTGCCTAGCAGGCCACAAACAGCAAACTGTGGCCAAGCACCTTCATACCTGGGAGGAGTGGGAAGAGCAGCATCCTCTGAGGCCCATCCCATGTGCAGTCCAGCCAGCGTGCCCAGAGGACCAGCCTGATTCCCAGGTCCCCCATGCCCTGCCCACAGCCCAGTCACTGACCACACGGCAATGGTGCCTGGGAGCTGATGCTGCAGTTTGGGCCTTCAGAATAGAGCAGAATTGGATGAAGTAGAAAAATGCATATTAAAATGTGAAATGAGAATGTAACCAAGACAAAAATCAACTGCTGATTTGAAGTTTTCAGCTTCATTTTTCAAGCTATCAGAGAAATATTAGTTTTCATGATTTTATTGCAAAAATTCTACTTGAGCTGTAAAATGCAAAATGTAAAACAAACTCATTCATGTAAAATGAAATAATTTTGACAAATTACTGTCTTTGAGTTTATCAATGCAAAATTATTCCAGGAAGCTATTTAAAACGGAATTTTCACAAACTCAGGAAAGTGTTTAACCATATGTTTAAAATTAAAGCACGCAAATAGGACTAGCACATCTATGTGCAGGCCAGTTTAAAAGCTATCCAAAAAAGAAATGAGTATAAATTCCGGCTTTAAATAATAGACTTTATAAAGAAGAACTCACTGTTCTCTGATATATGTTGCTTATATTTTGCATATCTATGTTACATTGCCAAGTGTTTCAGAGATGGAAGGCATAGGGAACATTTTTAAGTATTGCTTTTTTTGACTAAACCATTTTTGAATTGCTGTTGATCATCAAACCTATAGAAAGGAGACTTAGTCACTGAAGTAGACAAAAGTGGTCAAGAGGCAAATAGCATCTTTTCCAGGCTAAACGGTACTTACATATTGAAGTATTTTTGGTTTTTAGACAGTTTAAGGTATAAAACCACAAGCAATACTCACTCAGAAATTGTACTGCAATCCCTCAGCTTGTATAGCATTTCATTAGCATAGCTTTTAGATGAAATGAGATTATTTTACACATTCCATTATTTCTAACTAACTTTCCTGTTTTAGAACTGTGGGAATTATATTTGAAAAGCTGCCTGTAAACATCTGATCTCTTTAATAATTCCACTTGTAAATTATTCAGTGTCTGTATCCACCAATTATGTAAGGACCATGTATTTGTGGTGAGCTCATTAAAATTGTATTGCAACCAACCTCTAGAATTCACCAATGGGATTTCATTATAAACTCAATAAAATTTTGATTAGGGTTCTGAAACAAGAGCTTGTCAAAGCAAATAAGCTTTCTTTGGAGCCCATATTCTGATGTATTGTCAGACCACTGAAATTTTTGTAAGCCCTTTAAAGAAGAGAATGCTAATTTGAGCCTATATTCATTGACATAATAAAAGTAGATTATATGAAAACCCCACACTTGAGTACAGAGCAGCTTGTAAGTCCTTAAATAGTTTAAAATACAAAAAATGTACGCAAACTACATTGGAGTTTTTGTAGTCACAGAGCCCCAGATGGGATAAATCCTTTTTCCCTTGACAGTACAGTAGCATTTCCTAGTAGTGACTCGAGTATAATGACGGTCACTTCAGCCCACTTCTGAAATGTGTTGAAGAACAACAAGCTTTAAAACTTCTCCAGAGGGATAAAAAAGCTCTGCTGCACCAAGGTTTTGGCTATGCTTTTAGAAAGCAGCATGATATTTTATGCTGTGTGAATTCATACTTGTGCTCTTCACATCTTTTTACACAGTAGTATAATTTATCACCTTGTTTTGAACTGTAGCCCACTGACATCTTGCACATTCTGACTAAGGGCAGTTTTACTGATATTCTGCAGGGATTTATGTTTAAGGAATACCTTGAACTGCAGGACGTATCCAGGCTTCAGAGTTAAATCTCGAGTCACTGCAAACCGATCTCCGTCTGATTTACCGAAGAGCATGGCAGAGGGGGTGGCAGAGCAGAAACTCTCATTCTTGTACATCCCTTCGTTGGCCAACATTAACCATACGCTCAGCTGGTTCATAGGGTAATCAAATGCTGGCTTTTCATAAAAGTTCTGTTAAAAGGGAAAACAAAAGCAACAAGAAGTACTATCACCTTGCACTGTGACTTCAGAATAATTTCCAAAATGATAAATTTTCAAATGTTGCAATTTGCACTTTCCGTCATTTTCCAAAAATTATCATTTCCCAAATTTCTGTCTTGACTTTTTGAGGAGGTAATTACTCCCTCTATTACAAAGATTAGGAGTCTGATGGCTTTGTAAGAGCCAGGTTAGTACCACACAGAGAGACACACAGCTGCATCACTACTGCTGTTACTTTAAATACACCCAATATTTTCAAAGAAAATTGTATTAAAAGAAAAGTCTACCAACAGAGAGGATGGTTCTTGTTGCGTGGGGGTGCCCACAGCCTACTCTCACCTGTGGCAAAGTGGGATTAACCACGGGAATGATGTGCTTCTGCTTCTCTGACAAAATGATGATGTCATCGATGGCCCACTGATCATACCCTTCCCCTGAAAACACGGGCTGCCACCAGCGAAACCTGGTGCATGGTGTCTTGGCTGCAGCCGGCAGCTCCAGATAGACAAACCTGAAGAACAGAAATTCAGTAGAACCTTAGGGAACACAAGTTTGTAAAGAAATGGGAGAAATACCACTGAGCAGGGAAAAGAAGCAGGAAAGCCAGTATCTATCTTACACGTAGAAGTCCCAGAAATCCTCTACGTATCTGGATACTTATTTACACACTGCATATCAAGAAGCCTTCTTTGTCCTTCTTGTCTGTGGAGAATGTAAACTCTTTCAGAAAATGACTATTTTTAACTCTCTATTACTATATTGCCTAGCACAATAAGGAACTGATTTGAACTCTTCAGCTTTGAATTAAACTGTTCAGCTGATCCATGTTCAACAAGTCTTAATGTTCTTCTGGTGCCAGCAAGTAATAGTGAAATATGCTGGCAAAAGTAATTTCTCATTCTCTTCCGCTGGTTGATCCTATTTGTAGACAAAAACATCCTTCTATTAAAATGCAACAGATTATGTAGCAGAGCTATCTGCTGTGGATAAAAATATTTCAGCCCTCTTATATGGATCTTCATAAAAGAACTTGGGGTCTTCTCAGATAGTTTGCTTTATGTTCGACTTAAGAAACACCTTACAAAAATAATGTTCATTAAAAGCTGACATTTCAAAACTAAGCATACTTACTTTAAAAAGTACAATAATTAGTTACTTGTTCAGTCCTATTTCAGACACATTACATATATGCATTTATACATATATTCCTTCTGGTACTCTTTCTTTATACCACATGTTATTTTGTACCATGGACCCTGCTTCACTTGTTGATTAGACAGAGAGAGGTGGAGGAATTGTTCAGCGCTGCAGGGAACCCTGTTTTTCCAGAGGATTCCTTGATTTGTGTGTTCGAAAATAAGCTCTGGACCACATCTGAAGCAGCAGAAAAATAAATATGCATAGCTATATTCAGAAAGGACCATCACTCTTGGTTACTCAGAGGGGCAAATGTTTTGTCTAAAACTAATCCATTGGAGGGTCTAGTGATGAAGGTTTCAGCATGCAGCTTCTGTTTTGGATGCGTGCTGCAATTTTGACAAAGGCTAAACAAAGTTCAATGGTTTTACACTTCCAAGTGCCTAGATCACCTTTAGAAAAGGACAGTTTGCCAAGTTACAGAAGTCCTTCTGAAAACATTGTTCATTGCAATGCAAAATGACAGGATGGGAAGGTAAAATTATTTACACATTGCAAAACATGAACTACAGGTAATAGAAACCATGTGAAAATCTGTGCAGGCAAACACAATTTAAATTTTCACTGACAAGCTGTCTTACAGCAAATTTGAAATGCTGAACTTGACTCCTTCTCCTCCTTAAATATTTCTTTAAAGGACATTTTGTTGTATGTGACATTAATACATGCTCATTAGATGTGAAACCAGAGTCAGAGGAAACGGAAGATTTCTACACCTCTTTTGGGCAAGTTCTATATTTGCTTGCTAACATTTTGCACATGTTAGCATTTTAGTCATGTTTTACATGGGAGGTGAGTGATTGGAAACTTTATATTTTACTTCATTTTTTTTAAGGCCCACTTTCATTAGATTTTTCTTTCCTAGTGACACGAGTTTACTGTGACAGCCTGGAAAAGGTTCCATATAATGATGGCTTTTAAGCATTATAAACTGAGAAATTATTTTTTTTAAAAGGACCAATGCAGTGTGGATTTAATTTAGACCAAAATTATACCTGGGTTTGCTAAAGTCAGAGAAATACATTTCTGCTAGCAGCTGCCAGTTGATACCGCCGTTATTGCTGTACTGCAGCAGCACACCTTCTTCTCTGCTGTCTGGTCTATTGCATGAAGAACTGTCTCCTCCTATCTGGATGTAAAACTGGACAAAATCCACCCAGGCTGTGTCCAAATCCCAGCTTACCAACTGTCTTTTTCCAGCCTAAAATAAAAAGAGTGGAGGGAGGGAAATAATAGTATTAAATATGACACCTTCATTACGAAGAGACAGATTTAAAAAAGTCCAACACAGATGAATACCATGCAGAAAATTGCACAACATGGAAGACACGAAATTTTCTGTTAACATGACGTTTTTTGTCTTTCAGACAATGATTGTGCTTGGCCATCCTTTATGTCTTAATCACTCTGGTGTGATTCCACAAGCATTTTTATTATTACATTTCAACACACAAGGCAACTTCACAACACAATTTCAACACAACTATTTTGCCTCATTCCTTCAAGGTGCTAAGTACCTTTGGAAGACAAAAGGCAGACCCTGGGTGTCCTGAACCAGCTGGGGCTAAGTTTTTAAATATTCAGCTTTTCAATTATAAACCTTAAAGCAGGAAAAAAACATTTCTGAAGTCTCATTTCCCCAGTCAAATCTTGCACTGTGTAGGGTAGCCTGATCCTCTGAAGTTGTGGCCCCTGAAACACCTGTTGCTAGAAGCCCATCTGCTACACAAGAGCAAGGGAGGGGCATTTCCTCTTCAGGCCTCAGGTGAGTAGGATTTGTTCCTACACAAAGCTATGCTCTTTTCCTAGTCAGTGTTGTAAATCAGGAGTCTTTCAACTAAAACCTGTGATTTGGTTTCAGGTTCACCTGAGCATAGGTGAGAGGAAAAAAATAGCCTCGTAAAATTTAGTGAACAGCTTTTCCAAGCATATTTTTGAGTTCTAGCAGGAAACAGCTCTTGGACATTTACTCTGTGGTCAACACAGTCACTCTGTGTATATTGGCAAAGCAAGACAGAACATATTCAGCTAAACAAAAGCTTTCAGGTTTGAGAGCCTTTTATTGTAACTCGAATTATCCCATTCCCCTCTTCCCTGTGTGCACTGCTGCTTGAGGCTGAGCTCATGGGCTTGCACATCAGCAAGCCTACAAGATGCTGACGTGCGATTTGAGGCTGCCCGGGGCGAGGCAGTACACAGGGCAAGAGCGGTGTCTCCGCAGAGGAGACCTGCGTGCCCCATGCCTGGCACAGCCCTGCCCCGCACGGCTCCGTGCCATCACAAGATGCTATAAGTAGGGCAAAGCCAAATATGTGTAGCTGGAGAGGGGATGCAGGAATTATACATCTGTGTTCATTAAAAGTAGCTGCAACCTGGCGCTG
>Ga0181612_146069_pt1 | contig 11733 bp, 4 predicted proteins | sample HoacroProtozoa21_FD_119630 | JGI IMG/M metagenome (GOLD analysis project Ga0181612, IMG submission 119630) | Hoatzin crop microbial communities from Cojedes, Venezuel. Combined Assembly of Gp0051906, Gp0051904, Gp0051908 | reverse complement strand
AGAATTACTAAATGACAAAATAAACTCAACACCCAGCCCACAAAAGAAAATTTTGCTTAAAAATATAAGACAAAGAATATTTTAAATCTTTTGCAGGGCAAAATGCTTACAGATTTTTTTTTTTTAAAGTGTCAGGCTGTATAAAAGCATAGGTTTTTATACTTTGTTTGTCATTGTCTAGTCAGGCAGACTTTCCCCTCTTTCAATTTGTATTTAATATAATGGGTGCTTTGAGAAACCTACTGTAATTTAATTTGACGTGTAGTTTGTATATGCTGCACATATTTTTAATACGTGGCACTTAAAACACACCAAAGGTCTCAATCTTACTGAGTTTTTCTAGACAACAGAAAATGAATAAAATAATCTCATCGTGAGCCTTTGGAGAAGTAAATATGCTTTGTTCCAAGTAGTGCATTTGTCTCGCCTGTTGGCCTAAGTTATCAATATTCTCAATAAAATGTGAGATTTCGCATGGCAGTTGGTGTGAAGTTAGCAAGGTGCCTAATTTCTTGGTGAGTATTGTCAACAAGAGATTTGAATATAAAATTATGCACTTACTATCAATAGTTTAGAAAATTTGGATTGTTTTAATACTCAAAAATACATTGGTCTCATTTTCCTTTATTGCAGTTTGAACATATGACAGCATAATTCAGGCTTGAAGAAAGATTAGGAGGCATCTACTCTAACCCTGCCACTCAAAGTAGGGTGAGCTACAAGTGCAGAAGAGGATGCTCGGGGTTTTGTCCAACTGGACTTGAAAACCTCCGAGGATGGGGACTGTGCAGCCTCTCTGGGCAGCCTATTCCACTGCTTCACTGTCCAAACAGTGGAAAAAACCTATGTCTGATACCCAGCCCAGGCTTCTCATTTTGGTTTATGCCTGTTTCCCATTCTCCTGCCATAGACTACTGTGAAGAGCCCAGCTCTACCTTCTCAATAGTTTACTTGTAGGTACCAGGAGCTGCTGTTAGGTCTCACCAAAGCTGTCTCTTCTCCAGGCTGAACAAACCCAGCTCCCTCAGTCCCTCCTCATGAGGCAGGTGCTCCAGGCACTGACCAGGGGATCTCTTCTGAAATTACTTCAGTTTGTCAGTGACTTTTGTGTATAGGGGGGCATAAAACTGGTCTAGGAGGGGCTGAGTAGAGAGAGGATGTGGCCATGGGGCTCCTGTTCACATAGCTCTGGGTGCTGCCGGCTGTCTTTGCTGCTGGACCACTGCTGGCTTCTGCTCAGCTTGTGCCTGGTCACACCCACAGGGCAATGTCCTCAGAGCTGCTCCTCAGCCAGTATTGTTGTAGGGGTTATTCCTGCCCAGATGCAGGATTTTGCATCTGTCCTTGATGAGTTTCATAAGGCTCCTGTCAGCTCTCTCCTTCACCCTGTCTCGGTCCCCCTGCACAGCAACTCTGCTCCCAAGCTTACTGATGGCTCCCACTGTTTCGGAGTGAGCTGCAAACCTGAGGACAGTGAGCTCTGCCACCTCCTCTGGGTCACTGACAAAGGTGTCAACCAGGACAGGTCCCAGGACAGACCCCTGCAGCGCTCTGCTCATAACCAGCCTCTGGACAGAGCACGACCCATTGACCATCACTCTCTGAACCCAACCAGCCAGTCAATTTTGTACCCGCATAGGCTGTAACACCCTAACATGGATTCAAGTTTGTTGTGGGAGATGTGTTGAAAGCCTCGCTGAAGTCAAATGTGTCAGCTTTTTCCTTGTTTGGCCCTTTACTTCTAAAGTATCCCTTATTTTAAGTGCTTTTTGATGACACTCTTTATCCTTGTTCTTTGGAAATTTTTGAAGCAGCTCTTTTGAATGACTGGACCAGCATCTCTTCCTTCAGTGAGCGGCCTTTTCCTTCTGTTTTATTGAGTAAAAATCAGAATGAGTGATATCTGCCATTTAATAAAACAGGTAGCAGAGACCATTAAAGAAAAGAATACTAAAATTTCATAGTTTGTTCAATAAGTAATAATTTGCTGTGCCAGACTTTCTTTTAGGCTTTTCAAAAATGTATATTTGTAATGGAAATGGCTTCCATTAAGTATAAAGACAACTTGTAATACAGTCCAGTAGAAAGCTTTGTTTTCATAGCAGTATCTTTCAAAAAGGTCATCCTTCAGCCTCAGAAATTGCCTTCAGGCAGACTCTGTTTAGGCCGATTTCTAAATGCGTGCTTACAGATACCCTGTCCAGGTAAGACCTATTAGAATGCAAAAGTTCATTTCTGAGTAGCTGCAGTCCCTAAACTATCAGAGTTTACAGATCCAAATGTATCGCTGGCAGTTAAGAAACTCCACTGTGTCTGCATGTGCATGCACAAAAACTTGCATCTTTGACACCAAAACACTGAAGAACCTGAATTCCGTTCTCCAGCATGGCAGGTTTCTAAAACCACTTAGGTACCAAAGGATTTACACAAGCAGCGGGACTGTTAAAAGCATCTGAGTATCGATTTTCATCATGCTTTACCTGTCTCAGCTTTAGTCATCTTAAGCATGTAGTCAAAGGGAGTATCTGAGATTCAGCCATCAGTAGAGACAGATCCACCACACAGTGAAGTCTTCAAGGCAATCCAGAAGCTTCCTGGACTGCTTGTGCCCTGTGCAATTTTAGACTGTATAGTGCTGCCATGATTAAATGGGTGTTGATATTTGGGCCTAAATAGCATGATTGTACCTACTTAATAATTTAATATCTAAGGCCTGAAAAATCAAATTGTTGAAAGGATTTATAAATTCTGTTTAAGAACTTTTCAGCCCTGATTTTTGTTGTCTGTATTTAGAACAAAGCCTATAAGGCTGGTCTTTAAGTCTGAAAGACTTCCCAGACTCCTTGCATGTAAAAGCAAAATGGAAAAATAAAAGGCATTCAGAAATTATGTTCAAACATACTTCTGTATATATTTTGGGGAGGATTCTTTCTTCTGTAGTTTTTACACGGCAGTTTTCATGCAGGTAGCTGTCTAGTTGTCCTGTGCTGTGTACGCAAGGAAACAGGGGCTTGGGGACTTTTCGCTTCAGTGGTGGAGATGAAACCAGAATATGTGCAGAAACTGCAGAACAGTTGCCCTGGCCAAAGCCCACTCTGTTTCATCAGTTTGATTACATTTTTCTTCATGCATTCAGATAGTAGGAAAACAGTGTATTCTAATTTCTTCATACGTAAATATGTATGAAGCAAAGACTAAGACTTTATCAATATTAAAGAAAAAAATGTGCTTAGACAGGTCAGAGGTAGTAAATAGAAATACTCTGGAGAAATATTTCATATTTTATGGAAATCTTTATGCATGTAGTAAAAGACTGCATAAACGGTGTCCTTTTTATTACAGGTGGCAAGTGGTAGCGAATTTCTTGTAGGAAGGTGCCTACCAGAAGCTATGGGGCAGAATTAATTAGAGAAAGTCCCTTGTTTGGGATTTGAGCTCATCAAAATAACCAGTTGGCGGGTGCTGAGTCCGCAGCCGTTTTCCAAGGCGCAGCCCCTGAGGTTGGGAGGTGAGGGGAGCCACCCGGGTTGGCACGCAGCGCAGAGAGGCAGGTGAGTACCCCGGTGCTTCTGCTGTGAGCTGTGTTTGGAGCCCCAGCCCCGGCTGGGGGGTGAGAGAGACGGGCAGTGAGGTGGGGACGCACCCACGGGTGCTCCAGTTGGCATGAGCGGCCGCTCCTCGGCTCTGCCACCCTTCAGCTCGGAAAGCTTGGGGAAAAAAAGTAAGTCACTCAGTTAAACACAATAATTATATTCCTTCAAAAGCGAGGGAAGGTGGCACATATTCAACACGTATCTCCTTCCTCTCCTTCCCCCCCTTGATCATAACAGAAGATTTGGGCGGATTTCCTATTCAGAGGCAATCAGTGAGTGTGGAGAGCGAGGGATGCAGGATGCCCCGCCTGACCTTCAGAAGAATTATTGTTTCTTTCGCTCGTGGTTTCTCCCCCATCTCCCTTGTACAAGGCTTGGGAGCTGCAGAAGCTTTCTATTTAAAAACAGGTGCATAAGTGGAGCTGTCTGCTGCAGGGATGTAATTGATTCAGGACAACAGTGCCCCTAATCAGACAGCTGCTTTTGTCGTCTTGCCCTTTTGTGTGAGGGAATAGGAAAACAGCTATCACTATGCATCTTAGTCAGGAAATATTCAGAAAATATTTGTCAAGTAACGTGTGTTTGGAGTATTGCTTGAAATTATACATATATTTAACACTTTCCCCTCCCTTACTGCTTAAAACTGTCAGGCTTTAAAGGATACAATTTAATTAGCAGTGGCATTTTAATACAGTACTGGCACTAGCTGTGCTGTATGCAAATAATTTATTCCGGGAAAATTGTATTGGGATTGAAAATGTTTTTTCTTTCCCAAGAAGTATTATAATTCCTAATTGACTGAAGCTTTGCTGATTTAGAAATGCATTCAAAGAAACCAAGATGCAAGTCAAGGGTATAGGGGGATTAAAGTTACTGTCACTCTTATGCAAATGTCTGTCACCGCTCACAAGGCTCACAAATTAAAATTGAAGTGCCGGTTTGCTGCCACAGTCATGCTTTCAGAATAATCAGTGATGAATTCAGCTGACATGCCACAACTGTTCTCTAAAACCAGGGCATCATTCTCGTATAACACGGCACATTTATATTGTTAGAGAAGATTTATATCAATTTCATCCTGCATTCAGATTTTTGAAAGTTGCTAGATATGAACCAAGTGCTCTTGCTTGCCCTGAAGATGAGTTTTCCATGTGCAGCGCGCCATGCTTGTCATTACAGATTAGTGCATCATTTAGAGGGAAAAGGGATAGATAGAATAGATAAAATATTTTGCATATGCATAATCAACACAATTGCAAATAAAGGCAAAAGTCTTGGGAGGCAAAACACAGCTGTAATGCTAATGCTGAGTGAATAATTTTCTTGATGAATTTAGCCTCTGTGCTCACCAAATGTCCTCAAACATATTCTAATTTCTGAAGGTTTGGTAATTCTTTAGAATTGCTGCGCAGTTTGGGGGTTTTGTTTTATTTTTTTACCCTTCAGATTGCATGCAATGTGTGATTATAAAATATTTGATATTCAACCTGCAGGCTTTATTACCTAGTAGTCATTGATCATATAAGCATACCTGATTTCTAACTGCTGGTGGGATTGGTGCAATTCCTTTAGAAATACCATCTGCAAATGGTTGGCCCATAGCAAAGTGTTAGAACTTTATTTGTGGTGTATTATGGTATGGCCTAGAATTAGTTGCTTTCTGCATGTAAGGGAAAATTTTAAAATATACGTAGTGGCAGTCTTTGAAGGAAGGCAAAAGATAAAATGATGGTATGTTTTCCATGGGACATATATTCTTTTCTCACCATGTTTTCATCTACTTGGTCTGGTTGGACTTTTTCTTGCTATTTTTCTGTGGATGGAAATCTTGATTTGCTTTTCTGTCTAATGTTTATAATTTCATTTACAAGCAAATTAATAATGATTACAACCATTTTGAGAGAGGATCTGTAAGAATTCTCTATCTGAAAAGAATTCGAACCTCCTTCTGGTACAATATAAACAACTTATTAGCAAGGAATAAGGGAACAGGCGTTATTTCGGAATGGTTATTGTCCTTCCTACAGTAATTAGATGATTGATTTACGCTTTGTGGAAGGAAATACTTACTTCAGTGGTAATAAGTTTTATTTCACTTTCTTATTCTAGTGATTTGAAACTGTTGCAGTGAATCCAATTAGGCAGTTCCGTATTGTCTTAACATATACCCAGGCTGCCCAATGATTTGGGAATATTCTTTGTGATCATGTTCTAATGGGTAGCGGACAGGTTATATCAGGAGCCATTACAGAAAGTCTAAAGCTATAAACCTTTTGAAGTATTTTCATACAGAAATAAAATCTTGTGTTTGCAAAACCAGTAAATCAAGAATATAAATGTCCCTACAGCTGGAAGGTGGGGAGAGCTGTTAAGTGGACTTATTTTGCTTCATGAAATGTAAAACTATTTAGATGTACAAGCACCAAAAACAACAGGCTGCTGCTTCCAGTAGCATCTGTATTCTTGCATTTGCTTTTCCATAAATCCATTAGTCAGGCACCCCTCTTCAGCAGCCTCTGTACTGGGTTTTACAAAGCATTACATTCAGTTATTCTGAAATCAGCAAGTTATATATACCAGGAAAAAAAAAAAATCACAAATACTGTATTTGTCAGTGGCTTTGTACCGGTGGTAGGGTTGCAGTCAAGCTCCTGTACATGTAATGTTGTTAATGGTTCTGATTGCGTAATCGTCACTTTCATAATACAGGAAAATGAAAGAATGCCTGAAGCAAAACAGTATTTGCAGAGCTCATTGTATACCATTTTCTTTCATGATACATTCAATGACCAAGTACAAAACCTTGCTAACTCCATAGCTCCTTTTCAGGAACATGATTTCTTTTGATGTGGGGAAGGAAGGCCAAATGCATTTAACAACACTGTGTTTCCCCCACCTGTGTGTTTTATTATGTTTAGTGTCTAGGTGTTGACTGTCAAATCACGTTTCTCAAGGCCTTATTTGAGAAAATCATCTGGATACAGTTTTTATGTCTGTGACGTGCACTGCATTTTCAGGAATTATTAGATCAACCGGATGGATCCCTCTAGCACCTAATTTTTATTCTCCCTTTTGCGGCTTGCTGCCACCCTTGCCCCCGGTGAGGCACGCAGTATTGCTGTTGGTCCAGTGGCTGTCTGGGATCTGAGGGCTTTGCTCAGGGTTAAAGCTGTTCCCTTATGGGTCTCCCGACTTTACAATTTATTAAAGCAGTACACCTCAGTGAGCTGCATTGGCTATTGCTATCCTTCCACATCACGAAGCAACAATTTACAAACTGGAACGTAATTATTACCTACAAAGCTGTAATAAATCAGAGCACTTAAAGATGGCCCAAAGGAGCTTTTATGTTCGTAAAACCTTGTCTGTTAGGGTTTGGTTTTGCAAAAACTCCGAGGAAAGTTCCTTGTTTTGTTTTTACTTGAACTTTCAGAGCAATTCAGTTGAGAAGGTTTGGATTAAAGGTTCTCTTTGGGCTTTGCTTTTTTTTTTTTTTTTAATACTGTTATCAATGCTAATTCAGGTATTAGATCTTGTAAACCAGTTCTCTTTAATCCCCAGACTGCAAAACATTTATGCTGGGACAAAGAAGCCATACGCATTTTTATATCTTTCATAGATCTACCTATGTCTAGCCAGACCGTTCAATTGCTGACATTACTCTGTATTTGAGGATGGTTTGCCTTCAGCAGCGAGATAGCTTGCCGAAAAGGGCACATCGTGCTCTCGGCGATGCTGGAGAGCTGACGCCAGGCTGAGCCAAAGCAGTGGCCCTGGTGGTGTTTGGAGGGTGCGCTTGCTGTGCTGGGAGCTGCAGGCATCGTGCGTGCTCACAAAGGCTACTGCAAGCACAGGCACCTTCGTTCCTTGCTTTGCATTGGCAACTTTATTCTACTTATTGCAGACTGTGTTTTGCATTGTGCACAACGTTATTGAAAACGCCTTGAAGTACTTCTGGTAGAGGATACAAAATACCTCATAAGATGGGGGGGTTGGGCTAGCTAATTTTAACGGTTACTTCCACCCCAAACTATTCTATGATGATATGACGATATTCTGTGCCGGAAGAAATCTCTTGGAAGAGAAGTTAGCTCCAACATTGTTGAAGACTGTGCTGTTACAGTGATTTGGGCAAAGAAATATGGCAACTCTGCTCCTGCAAATGCTGAAAACTAAAAGGATTTCTAAAACTCTTATAAGTACTGAGCCTTTAGTTTTATCTCAGTAAAATGGATTTCTTTTCTTAATAGAGAAGTCATTCCTTTTTTACAGGGAATTAAGTCAGAGTTTCCAGAGTTGATATATATGCCCTTTTAACAAACTGAATGGGACTAACTTCATGGCAGTTTTTGGTAGGGCAGACAAGGTTAAAAGCATTAGTGGAGAGAGCAGAGACACAGGCTGTCTAGAGAATATCTGTTGGAGTAGTTGAGGTGGTTTTAGCAGGAAGCATGTGGTTACAAACTGTTTTCTGTTTACTGTCTTTCTCTCAGACAGTAAATCTACTAACCAGTTAGTACTCGTTATGTAAAGAAATGGGGTGGGAAGAAGCGCTGATGCACTCATGAAGCTGCATTGGGAGTATCAGAGGTGTAAGGATGAATTGGTGCAATGTGGATGAAAGAGCAGAGCCCTGCAGTGTAGTTGAGGTGGGCATGGACTGGAGCTGTTGATTTCTCATGTTTTAAGTCTTTCCTGTCTGTTGTACCTCTGCCCCACTGCAGCAAAGGTAAAGAGGTCACAGAAAAAAAGTTGTCTTCCAATGATGTATATTGTAAGCATCTCTTTGTAGATTCCCTGATCTAGGAATGAAGCTGTTACTGCAGTTCTTGCTGTATTTGTGGAGTAGCTGCAGGCCTGGTTAAAAAAAAAAACAACCCCCAAAAAAGTATCTTAAATGGGTGGGGATTGTTAAAGTGCTGGATGGATGGTTAGAGGTATTCGAGAAATGCAAGTGTTACTCTAGGTAACAGTCTAGACCAGGGCATAGTGACAATGCATTGATATGCAGGGTCAGCTATCTAATAACATAAGACACCCATTAAAATAGATACTTTTTTTATTATTATTAAAAAGTCATTGAAGTATGAAATGCAATGTTAGAAGAACAATGAAAAAGGAAAATTAAAGGATTTCAAATAATTCTTCCATTTCAAATGCTCTCCAGTTAAATGTCTGCGTAATTTATGCTAGTTATTAACTGACATCAGCTAATGAAGAATGCGCAGAACACTTGGGCTGTAGCTCTGCTGTACAATCAGTCCTGTGAATAAAATTGTTACCTGATAGTAACAAAGCATTGTTGAAGCTGATTGTTAGTAAAACTCCAGCTGACTTTAATAGGGAAAAAGAGGAGCCAGGACCTCACTCTCTGTCTTTAGCTACTGGAGAGACTTAACATCATTGAAAAGGGAAAGAAATTCTACTTCAACTTTTCACTGAAACACCTCCAATAAACAGGATTATACACTTGCAAGCTCTTCTGATCTCAAATAAACTCCACAGAGTAACATGTGCCTGCCCAAGCAACTGAGTGATCTGATTGCAGAGTGTGAACGGTAACTCTGAAATGAAGGCAGTGTATGTAGACTCAAATAGTTCTTGCTTTAATTTCTCTACATATTTATTGGGACAATTAGTGAAAAAAATGGTTCTCATCTGCCAGTGATATACTCATAAAAGTATCACAAATCACATAAACAGTCCCACATGCATTTAATGGCATGTTCCCAAATGACAGGAATTTTATCTCTGCTTCTAACGTTAAAATCTATGCACTAAATCAGGCTGTGGGTGAAAAGGAGTGAACATAAAAGGGACGCTGGATGAAAAGGTGAAACACTGGAGAACTAAACCAAGGTGTTACTTTGGTGTTATGGTCCCTATGAACAGCAAGAAGCACAAGCTCCTTTTCGGTACTCAACAAAACTGCAGTACCTTGGGGTTTTTTGTTGTTGGTGTTGGGGTTTTTTCCCTTGAAGCTTCAAGCTCTCTTGGAGATGTCAGTCCTTCCTACCAAAGATTTGCGAGTTGTGCACATATTAACTCCAGGCTCAGCAGTCCTAATTTATAGCCTTTGTAGCCGTATGTGAGAATGCGGCAGAGCTCCCAGCTGGCAGGCTGTCTGGCTGCCCTCTGGGACAGCCCCTTGGCCTGTGCTCATGGTAGGTCCCTGCCAGCAGCTTCAGCCACACCTTGCTAAACCCACTAACGAGGTTCCGTTGCCCATCTTTGTGTGGAGGGTGTAGTGGCAGCAGCGACAGCTTGTTAGTTTTAAGCCTGTTTACTCCTTTTTGGCAACTCCTTCCCCAATTCAAAGGGGCCTCTGAGAGGTGGTAGATGCAGCCCTTCTGCTTCCCTTCCCTGCTGCAGGCACATGCATTCTCTGTTCACCTTGCTGTAACACAGTGAACCTCTGAATCTTCCAGTTCAAAGCCAAAACCAGCGGAAGGGTGTTCAAAAGCAATAATTACTTTGCATTTCTCTATAATGTCGTCATCTTGAAAATTGTATTCATCAGTGAACCTTTATGAGAAACTCAAGAACATCTGGTCCTGGAAAGGCAAATATTAGGTGAATGTCTAGTTTGACCATAGTTCACCACGAAAAATGACTTTCCATCATAAGAAGGTGATATTTACTTGGCATTGTTTTATATCCATAAATCTCGGCTCCTTTTACTCTTGCCAAAGTAGTTTTTATTCTGAAAAGAAACTGTCATAGAGTTGAGAACTTTAAGACTGTTGTCTGAAGTTGTTGCTGTTATATGGAAGATGCATGAAAGTTACAATGATGGGGAGAAATGTAAAAACCTTAAAATAAACTTTTTTTGGAACTGGAATGTTCCAATGAAATGAATAGATTTACTGTAGTATAAATCATGGTTTGGCCCAAAATCTGAGTACTTCTGCAGTTTTTGGTAGTTCCATGTAAGGCTCTTGCAATTTTGTCAGCATACAGTGTGTGCAGTCAGTGTTGCTATTTCCTTCAGGTTAGCACTAGTCACACTTGTTTCCATTATTTTCTAAATGTGCTTTTCGGGCTGAGTGGTGACAGGTTTTTGCTTCACCTGTGAAGAAACAGAGAAACAGGGAAAAGGATCCTTATAATACTTCCTTAAACTGGACTGTCAACAAACCCTAACTAGTTCCCAGAGAAACTCATGTTTTCATAGCACAGAAACCATCATCGCAAACCAGGAATAGTGCCAGCAAACTCTGATCCCTGAATAAACACTTCACTTGATCAGACTCTCAGATTGTAGGGGAATTGGCACTTATCTCCCCACAAATACCTCTGTTACTAGAGATAAGTAGTCCAAGTGTTGCACATATTCACAATTAAGGCTTCATACTTTGAATTTCAGTTGAGAGAGTTATTGCATGTAAAACCTGATACCTTCCCTTCACTTAGCCTTTACTAGCTATTTAGAGTTGGTAAATAACAAGTTGCAATTATGCAAGCGAATTTTTCACACATTTGTATGGGATTAGATGGGATCCAATCTGATAGGACTGGATCAAATTTGCTCTTTGATACATTCGGTGTGCCTAATTTGGGAAGTTCAAGTTTTTGGGTAGGCCCAGTACTGCTTGAAAGCTGCTGACTGGGGAGCTGTCGAAACCTAGGTCATAACCTAAATGCTTGTGCCAGTATGACATGCGGTGTTAAATTTCTTCAGGTGTAGCTTGGGCTCCTTCTTAGATGGTGAAAGAAGATGCTGAACAGTCTCAGGCACAGGGTCTGGGGGGCTGCGTTCGGTCTCGTGCCTCCAAAGCAGCAGGAACAAGGGGAAGTGTCAGGAAGTCACCAGGCTGAGACCTGGTCATGGGCTTGTGGCATGGCTGGGCACACGCTGTTGCAGTTGAGTCTGCTCTGGACCAGGGCCGGGCTGGAAAAGAAGTTGTCGGGGGTGCATTTCATTGAGTGTGCTGTTAATAAGCTGCATGCATGCTCCTTGCTGGTACTGTGCAGTAGGTGGTTGGTTTTTGTTTTGGTTTGTGGGGTATTGTTGGTTTTTTGTTTTGGGTTTTTTTTTTTTTTTGGGGGGGGGGGGGCAGTTTACTTAGTTTTTTTATAGGCTTCCCGCAGTTCTGCAAGGGGAATGGAAAAGCTTTTATAGGTAACAAAAATAAGCCTT
>Ga0181612_168786_pt1 | contig 11734 bp, 6 predicted proteins | sample HoacroProtozoa21_FD_119630 | JGI IMG/M metagenome (GOLD analysis project Ga0181612, IMG submission 119630) | Hoatzin crop microbial communities from Cojedes, Venezuel. Combined Assembly of Gp0051906, Gp0051904, Gp0051908 | reverse complement strand
TCACCAACCAGCACCCCCAAGTCCTTCTCCTCAGGGCTGCTCTCAATCCATTCTCCACCCAGCCTGTATTTATATGTATATCCTACATCTGCCTCATGATTTTCCCCCATTAACTTGTAACTACTGTGCATGCCTTGCAGCTGGCCGAAATCTATTCTACCCAGTCAGGGGCTACTTTGCTGCTAGAAAGGATGAAAGCAAGGTCAAGCTAATCAAGCCCTTGAAGAGAGCAGCAACCTGTGTGGCTGTTAAAGAAGGTTACAGTAGGCTCAAACTGTTCAGGAGAGAAGGACAAATAGCTCCTTACTGGCATAAATAAGGCACATTCAAATGTGTTTAATTGTGCGTGCCTGTCTGAAAATCTGGCTCATCATTCTTCCTTCCATTTCTCACTCGGAGGGTCACTACTGCATGAAAACACTGATATGCCAAGGAAGCCAATTCCTCGTGGGAGCATGACTCTGCTCCACACAGACATTTTCCCTTCTGTCACTTGGCATAATTCAGTGACTTGAAAATTCAAAATATAAACAAGAGTGAAGGACCAGGGCCAATAGTATTGCAAGCAAAATTCTCAAACCTTCTCAGTAAGTGAAAAATACCTCTCCTCTAGAAATAACACCCATTTCTCTGTTCTTTTCAGCTTAACCAGAACTATTTCTTTGCAGCCCTTAACTTATGAGGAAATGGGGGCAAAAATACCATAGTCTAACATAAATGTGTTAGACTGTAAAAACGGACCACTCCGTGCCTCACTGCACAACACACGATTTAGCAGACGAGTTTCTCCCATCTCGTAGTTCTCCTCTTTCCGTGAGTTGCTTGTTTCTTTTCTCTTTCTCAGGATCATTTTCTCCTATAACTTTGTTGTTCTTTAACACATTTGAAATATAGTTATGAAATATATAAGTACGCATTTAAATATATCTTTGTTCCTGCTGCTCTCGTCTGTGTTACAAATGTAAGCTGAACAACTTCAGTGTATTTTGCGTCACTCTAAGGAGGAAAGGACTGTCCCCTGTCCCATCCTTTACTAGCTTCTGGCCATTCCCACCTCCCAGGGTGCACAAAGTTACTGCAGCTTTGCAGGTTTTACCTGAGAATTGATAATGATACACCTGAGCTAAACAAATAGAAAATACATGACGCGCAGAGACAGACACCTTCCGAAAGCCAGATCTGAGGTGTCAACATTTCCTTCAGTTCCTCATCGAACCTGGTGAGTGCGGACCCTCTCCCAGCGTGGCAATGAATGGCAGGAGGCAGTAATGTTAAGATGTCTCCGGAGCAGTTGCTTAAATGATGATGTTTCTTCCTCTTTCTCCAGGTGAAGCACCTGGTTCTGCTCTGGAAGGTGAAACCGGGAGCTTTCTGGCTTAGGGTCGCACTGTCTTACGTGTGGAGGTACTAATAGTTATGGCATCTTCCTTGGCAACTGCTTTGGTAATTGGTCCACTACCGCTTTACACAAGCTGCTCTTCTGGTACTCATGAAATCCCTCCGACATCCATTCAGAGCTTTTACCGCTTTCATGACATGCTGCTATCAAGGCAACCAAGCAAACAGGGAAGTGGTTTCAAAAGCTCCTTGCTCCTTTGGCTCCTTCCTTTGTCCAGAGGAGCTCTTGTCTGTAGTTTTATTATGAAAAGTACTCAAGAATTAAGACCAAGACACTAAACAAGCACAACTCTTTTCACCTGCAGCATGGACCATACCCAAGCAGCCCTGGAACAACCCAGTGTTGCTGACGGCTCAGGTGTAACTTCAGAGCCAGGTTTAGAAGGGTCGGGCTAGCACAGGTGTTCTCAGGGCGATGGTTTCATCTTTTCAAATGTTTGAATTTGAAGTTCAAACATTGAATCTTTCAAGTTAAGGAAAGCTGAGACTTTATGGGAGTGTAGAGGGCATGATGCCTTTAAGAGGATTATTAAACTGAATTAACAAGAGTGACAATTTCTTAACTGGGGTGAAGAGAAGGGAGAAGAATTCGATGACAGTTAATACTCCTGGCTAAAGAGTTAAAAGATCTGTTCACGTGCATTTTATCAGTGACAAAAAGAAAACACTTATCAGTGTTTAAACACAATGGTGTAGTGAAAGAGTAATTGTCGTTTCTTGTAAAGAAAATCCAATCTTAATTTTAGTATTACCAGTGCTGTGTTCTTGCATGGGTGTAGGCAAGTTGCTGGATGGTTAATTTTGGCCTCTGCTATTATAATGTACCTTATTTCTAATTTGAATTATGTCCAATTTTGGCTCCCAGACGTTCATCCTGTCATACATTGATTATTGTAATAAATATTTTTATTACCAAATTTTATTCCTATACGTGGTCATTAACTGAAGAGGAGAGTCTGCAGCGGTCGCAGGCTGTTCGAGTAGGGATAAGCAGCCTCTTTACAGCCTTCTCTCTTCTCTCCTGTGGTTCTCTCCGGCGCACGGCAGAGGTGAAGGACTACGGGCTCTTGCAGGGGAGAGGCCATGGAGCCAGGCTTGTACTTGGTAGGGGATCACGCCTGAAGCCAAGGTCCCAAAGCAGCACCTACCCCTGAGAGCAGGGCAGACACCCGGTGTTCAGATGGCCCACACTCACCTGCACTCCTGAGGCCGTAAGGTTCCTGTCATTTTAATGGTGTATGCAAAACAATTCTACAAAGATAGATTTCTATAATATACGCATGTAGACCACAACATGCAGTGAGAGGTGGGGGGCTTGTTTTTTTTTAATTTACTTTATGATCTCTGCAAGGAAAATATTGAGGACTTTAGGACTCCCCTTCTGTGCAGTCATCCCACCAAACCTGGATTCAGCAGTTCTCACAGACACGTGGCAGGATTAGATACTTATATTCTTGGCAGTTAATTAATTTTACCACTAATTCTAATGTGTTCACAGAAGCCTCTGTTCCAAAAGAAATTTTAAACATGGCTGAAGTCTGAATTTTACACAATTAACGCTGGATTTTTTCCATATGTAAGTAGATGTCAGTGGTACGCAAGCTGTATTACAGACCGTAGCTGAGTTAAAGCACCGTAAGCTAGGGAAATGACAATTATTTGTGGAGTTCAGTCTGTTGTGTATATTTCTACGTTACTAATGCCGGCTGTGTTGCTATGTGCACATTTCAAGCCAGCTAAGGGTTTACAACTTGCAGGTATGTAATGATATTGGCACTTACTCTTTGTTTCCTTGTGGAGAAAGCAACAAATGCAAAACTTCAATAGGAATGAAACAAGAGTAAAACAAACATCAGGGAAGACATTGAAATACAAATTCTTACTCCAAACATTTATACAATGTTGAAATTCACAAAAAAGTTGTCTGATGGAGGTAAGTCTAGATCTGGGTCAGGCTAAGTTAACTAAGGACCGGAAGAAAATAGGAATTTCTTAGTCCCAGATGAAAAACACATTAGGTGAATTTTCTTTTACGTAGTTGGTCTGTAAGCATCAAATCCAGCCCCTGGTACCAGTTCCCCACTGACGGAACACCAGTGTGCCCTCAAAACGAGAGTATAATTTTCACAGTAAGCTAGTGTTGGGGTTTTTTGAGTCAAAAGCGTTTGTGTCTCACTGTGAGAGCTGCCATCTTCACCAACCCCATTTTATTTCTGGCAAAACTCATTGTTTCATTCCAACATCCCAGGGCTACGGGAATCCCTTGCAGTAAGCGCAGTGTGAAGCAGGTTCGCGGTGCGAGTGGTATGGCGGCAGCCCCCCACCGCCTCTCGCAGCGAGGCTCTGGCCGGTTCTCCCAGCAAGGGGCCCCGTGCAGTCCTGGCACTGATAGAGGTGACTGGAGCCCTTGGAATTGTGCTGGTACACCCCAGACACCCCAGAGTACAATTTTATTACAAAGCATTATTCTGTACAAATATAGAATTAAAATGACAAGGCATTCAGAGGCTGCGTTACCCCAGGGAGTTGTAGAATCGTCTGACAGGGCCACAGCTGCCCTCGCTCCTCCCGAGAGCACCCCCAGAGGCGAGGTCTGCAGCCGTGCGAGGAGGACTTCTCCCACATGTTATTGAAGTGTACAAGGGAGACAGAGGCAATATGTGACTTTGCTTCCCAATTAAGATTTCTCAGAAGGTTTTAGGGTTTGTTTCATACGCTTTCCAAGTGTTCTCCATGGCTTGGGGAAAACCTAAATGTGTACTAAAAAACATCTTCAACCTTCCCATGATGGAGGCTATGAACAATCACAGCCATTGAAGACCTGCCCTGGCTTCTCAGAATGATGATTTCAAAGGGACTGTCAGTGCCTTTAGGGCATTAAATAGAACACTACTAAACTGTTAGTAACCAAACAGACCCGCAGGAGAGATCCATGGGTTTATCAAACTGAGGTGAAATGAAACAAACTTGTTTTATCATCTCCCCTTACACAATGTGCAATGGCAACCAAGCGCAGCCCCTGCTCCTGCACACACCTCACCCCGTTATCCCAAGCGTGTGTGGTATTAAGAGCTCCCGCTAGTAATAAAATCCACACAGGAACACAGCGGGCAAATTCAGTCGCTACAACAGAGGCCAGCAGGCGACAGCCTCTGCGTGCCCCGTGGTCCCTCGGTTCACACCATCTCCTCCACCGCCGTGCCTCGGGCTCGCTGCTAATGCTCTGTCCTCTCTAAGGACAAAAGCACACAAACACACACCCAACAAGATGGCTTTAGCTTCACCCGTGGTAAAGAGCCTCCATCCAGCTTTACCTCACATCTGCTTAGGGTCACAGCCTGGGCTTTCCCCTCTGCTGACACTCGCTCTCTGAACAGGTTTCTGCCTCCTCTGCTCAGCCTGGACCACTGGCTGTTGAGCCACGCTCTGCAACTGACGTTTTCTTGCAGCGTGCTGAAGCTGTGTAGCGGTCACACAGGCACTGCCGTGTCTGCCGAGCCGCCGTGAGTTTCAACCAAGCAGATCCCGTTTCGGGGTTCCCCAGCCGTAAGTCACCAAGCTGTGCAAAAAGGGCGACTCGTCACGTTTGGGACTCGGCCTCAGGGGCGTGCAGCTGGGAGGTGGGAGAGAAAGCGGCACCGAGCTCTGCGGCGCTTTACCGGGACAGTTTGTACTCCAGTAACACGACACACACACAGAGGTGCAAAGCCAAAGACGTCCGAGGGCAGAGCTTGGCAAAAACCCTTACTCAGGGGAGAGAGGTTGAGCTGAGCACAAACTTCAGCCCTGCTTCTCGCATCACCCAGGCACGGCTGCCTGTCGGACTGGCCCAAGTGGCTGCTTGTCTGTGCCTGCCTTCCACTAGCGCTCATTTGCAAGGAAAACAAAGTTGGTTGAACGGAGCTGGCAGGAATCCCAGCTCTGCGTTTGCTAAATGGATCTATTAAAACATAAACAGAGACCACACTGCAGGGCATCATCATGAGATACCGCGGCGAACATCTTAGCTGATTCCCCGACAGCACCGCTTCCTCCTCCTTGGTCCTGCTGCCTTCGGCACTGGCTGCCACCATGCTGCTACTCCTCTGGCATGTCTGGGTCACACTTCTCTTGACGTTCCCTCTTCTCTCTCCAAACGGCTCACCACTGGGCCCTTTGAAGGCTCATCGCTACCCGTCAGTCGCCTGCAGCACGGTACCGCAGCCTCATACCCAACAGAGGCATCGCGACATCTCCAGCACATCTTGGAGCCATGCCACCTCTCCGAGTCTTTCTGGTTTAGGGAAACAGGGCACCGGGACCTCCATGTCCCCCTGCCATCCCTACAGAAGCCCTCAGGTTTGCAGTTTACCCTTGATGAAGCACAGGACAGGCCACGCGGGTTACACCCGTCTTACTCCTGCCTCACTGATACACATCTAGTGGGAGCTTCCATCATCTCCATCTGCCTTTCAAATTAACATTTTCCTGCTTTCTCCCCTGCTGCCACCCCTCACACTTCCCACGGGCTCTCAGGAAGCAACCACCAAACCATGACTTTGTTGCCTTTCAAGAATTCTTCAAAGCCACGTGCACATTCCCCTTGGTGCCACCAAGGTCCACAAAAGCTTGACAAAAATTGGTAGGGTCCTGGGGAAAGGTTAGGATTTTCTGGTTTTACGACGGTGACTTGGCTAGCTGGCATCATCTCCTCTCTTTGCCCTCGCTTTTCTCCTCATGGGTGTTTATTCCCTCCGGTACGTAGGCTGCATGCTCCTTGACCATCTCTCTGTGTCCTCTGGGATTCTAGACTTCAACAGGGTCTTCAAAGAATTAAATTAAAAAAAAAATAAATGATCTCTGCAGGTAACATTATAAACGCCAGAAGAGGCCAAAGCAGCAGCCACCGTGTGTGGTGCAGGAGCGAAGCAGGAGTTCTCAGCTCTGATCCTGCTCTGGCACAGACTCCAATTTCTTACGTGCAACTGGGGAGCTTTTTGCCTCGCTTCCCCTCTCTGTAAAATGAAAAATACAACATCCACGCTGCTTGACACACCGCAACAGTGAGCTCTCTGGCAGGACAGCTCCCCGTTCACCCGCACAGCGCCGCGCACAGCGTGTAGGGAGCTGTTTCTCCGTGCGGGGAAACCTCGGCTGCTCCCGGCGCCTCCAGTCCCAACCGACGACACGAGCGGGTTGGAACGCAGGTCAGAAGGCCTGAGTGGCACCCACGGAAGAGTTTCTTAGGGAAGCTGAAGCTACGTGCCATTTTGTATCATCCCCTAAAAAGCTGATAGAACGTAGATACATAACTGTTTTCAAGACCATTCTGCTCATGACATGTGTAGCGATGAAGCCATCTTGATGGAACAGAATGCATATCTACAAGAGCTGCACTTTTAGAAACCTAAATTCCGCTTGGGTTCTAAACTTCAGAAGTTTTAATTTTGAGAATAACTATCTAACATACCTTTAAAAATGAGCTGGCTTATTTTAGTTATACTGCAGATCATAGATAAAGCAGCTCAAATCCTGTCTAAAATCTGGGAAAAATAATCTTTGAATGACAGAGCGCCATTTTCTTCCAGAAGATTAGCAACAGTTTATTATTCCAAGTATATATTTAGACTATACCCCTTACAGTTGCTTTCACATCAACCACATTAAAACCTTCCGGAGAGCGGGTCCCGCTCACGGGCGGCTCCAGGCCCCTCCGCGCGCTCTGTCACAGGCGGTGCCTCGCGGAGCAGCCTTCCCGCCGGCGCGGGGACGCGCAGGACCCCACGGCACGCTCGGCCAGGTGCCGAGGCAGGCGGGGGACAACGCGCCGCGCTTCCCCCTCGCTTTTCAATAGGCTGCGGTCAGCCACACGGCCCGACGCGTCAGCAAGCAAAGCGCTGCTTGTCGGGCGCTCACTCGGGAACATTCCCGCAGTCTGGGGATTAAAAACATTTCTTTGAAACCAGCGCCCTTCCCGTTCCTTTGGTGCTGCCCCAGCGCTCGTGCTGGCGAGCCGGGGAGTTGGAAACCATCCTGGTAACTGTCAAGTTCGCCTTTGCCTAAAGAACAGAGATAAACTGAGATTCAGAAGAGCAAGGCAGGAAACAAATACAGGAGGTTCTTCAAGATACTATAGTGAACTTGGGTAACCCTTTCTCTGTTGTAGTAAGATGAGCCTGGATCGCAGAGTAACTTCAACGAACTTTTACAAAAAATAAGAAAAAGAATGGAAAGATGACGCAAAGACAGCAGTAACCGTTCCTGGTATTTTCTGCTCTAGGCCAGCCCCACGTGTACGATTTATTCTCCTACACCTCGGATTCTGACCCAGCAGAATGCTCTGGTTTGCATCCGCATGAGCTGTCTAGAGCCAACCGTGGCCTTTCTTAGAGGTTTTGTAGGAGGGTTGACGAACGCGGTCCGCATGGAAACCTCTGATCGACAAGAAAAAGCTGCGCAGTAGCTTAACTCGCCCAGCAGCGTGGAAAAAACGTTAAGAACTTGAGGGTTTTTATATTTTGCAAACAAAAGGAAGTTCATTTCCTCTGTTCACTCACCATCGCATTATGTGCAAAAACACGCCGGGAGCTCTTGAAATACCTTTACTTCTTTCTGCATCTCCCAAATTTATTTATAGAGCCACCTGGAAAACCCTGGCTTTCCATTTACAAGATACCCTGGAGCTTTTCAGAATTGTTTCATAAATCAAACTCTTTAGAACCACCCACACCTACAGAAATTGACAACTATAATCAAGTCTCAGGACTTTTTTTTGGTGCATTTAAGGAGTATTGACAGGACAGTTAGAACTGGCGCCTTCATGCATAAATAGGTGATTCTCCACACGCTAACACGACCACGTTAATAGACCCAGCAATCAGCAAACGCGTCTGATGCCTGACACATCCCTGTAAGAAACCACAAATGCTTCAGTTATGTCTCATTTGAATGCAGTCTCAGGGTATTCTAGCAGTTCAGAAAATAAATGGGAGCAAATTCTTAAATGAAATACAATAAATATGCAGGCTCGGAACATCTGGAACAAAAGTAAGGTGAAAAGTGGGCAACACGCGTGGCCTGGCTGGCAGGCGAATGCACGAAGCTAAGAGAAGCTGCACAGGCCCCCGAGCGAGCTCGTAACAACCGAGGGTTACAGTTCACTCACTGGCTGGGCATCCTGGCGATCAACCACATCAGAAATGTTAAAATAATAACACTAATAACAATAAATGAGGATTTGGGCTTACTTTAGCCAAGATGCTTTAACAAAACGCCACCATTCATTCCTCGGCCTGTGGTGGGATGCCTTCGTACTTCTACTGTTTGCAACAGTTAGGACTCAATAAATTCAACCCAACTGTAAGAATTAATTCCAACAATCATTTAATCTTCTTGTCGCTCTAATACCATACACATACAGCAGACTACCCAAGATCTTACTGACTGCCTTGTTCATGGTTTGCTGTCTAGAGCTGTTCCTCTTGACCCGTACATCATCGCATGTCTTCATTTAGCAAAACAAGATTGTTTTATAAAATACTGATTTCTTTCTAATAAATATTAGGTTGTCTAGCTCTGGCCTCAGCTGGTCTTCGATTTTCAGGGTGTGAAGCACAAACGCCACCCAAGCTGACCCAAGGCGCTGTTGTCCTTGCGGGTACTGTCCCTGCCGTACTGGCATAATGACATGGGGAACTGTTCCCCGCTTCGTTTTGTCAACAAGATCTAACGTTGAAACACGCAACTGCTCGGCATCTCAGTACTCATTTGGGAGCATAATTGTTAAATTTACATATTCAAGTACACATTTTTTTAAAACATAGAGTAGAGAAAACGCAAGTCTAAGTGTTCCTACCGCAAATCTACAGCTACAAAAACTTTTGAAAAAGCACTGTACTTCAGGAGGAACATCTCCCTGTTTCTGCTGAGCCCTCAATTCTCCGTCCTACACTGAGCCAATTGACCAAGGCCATTGTCATAGTGAAGTCTTGAGGCTTCCTTCTTCAAACAACCCCCAAATTACTTCTAGAAAATTCTGCACTACGCATTCCTGAGATAGCCGAGTAAAAGGATTTCAAATCAATGTTTGAGTAAGAGTTCCCCTCATCAAAGCCTGTCAAGCCTCCGTTCCTTTCAAGACTGGGTGATCAGCTCACATCTCACCTGGTACCCTCTGCAGCACGCCGGTGAGCACAGCAGGCGTTGTGGTGCGCAGAGACACCCAAGAAACATCTTAAACTGCTACCAGGCTCAACACAGGAACAGATTTCCGAGACAGTCAATGACCCAGCATCGCCAGAACCAGAACTTCCAGCCTGGGGTCCGCACTTCTTCCTCCCTCATTTCTGGTACGACAAGACAGGAGACATGAAACTCTGAATGCAAAGTTTACACCCACGAGCACGAAATAATTTTGGGCAGGAATAATTACAGTTTAAGGCAGTGTTACAAACACTTGATTGGTTTATTTTTCTGCCTTAATTCTGCATATATCTGCAATACTGAAATCAAAGAAAGAAGTCAGAACCACTGTAACTCGATTTACAGGCACAGCTCTCCAGCACCCTCCAGAAGCCCCAGTAAAAGTCAAGCCAGTCACTTCCCGCTATTTTACCTGCTATGTCTGTATCCAGTGTTTTTCAATCTGAATCTGCAGCAGTGCACGCTGGCGTACATTGTACTCACAGGTATTCAGCTCCATTAGTAATTAAGAATTCCTGTATTTTTAAAAACATTCAGGAAAGGGAACTGTGAGTCTGTGTTTGAGCTTCAGCTTTAGTCTCATTTACTTCCCAGCATTAACAGTATCAAGTGTGCCAGCCAGGGCGCACGCTCCTTTGGTGATCTGCTGTGCGTTGCGAGTTCCTGGGACCTTCTTTTATAAGCCTTGCCCAAACGATCATTTGAAATTGGCACCAAGAACTCTCTTGACCTCCTCCCAGCATTTCTCATTGCCAGTCCCGAGTTCCTGTGGCAACAGGCTGCTCAAGTACCACCTTTCCAGGATTTTAGCAGCATCAAAACTTTATTCGGAGCATGAGAGAATAAGACTGAAATGGATATTGAATTGAAAATATATTCCCATAAAAATATTGGTGCCAAGATTGCAGCAGCTGTATATACAAAAGTATTTGCTGTCATTCAGTTTCCAGAAAAGTAGACATACTCTCAAAATCCAGATTTCAAAGTATCTGAAGGTGTGAGGATGCCGGACTTGCATGTGTTGAAATCCAAGCAGGACAGAACACCACGACAGCAAGCGGAGGCCAAGCAGGCAGTGGCAGCCACTGAAGTTCTCCCCACGCTACTCCCAGCAGCCAACACACCTGTGCCAGTTTACAAACTGGCACAGAAAAAGGAAATGGAAAACAAGAAGTTACCAACCATCCTCTCAATTGGCCGTTAGGTTATCTGCAAACAATTCTGATGAGGAACCAAGGAACGGAGCGCTGTATGATCACGTAACAGGCAGCTGTAAGTTCTCAGACTCATCCCCCACTCTCATTTTTGCCTTCCTTTTTTCCCACGGGACATGAAATCCCCAAATCCGCTGGTTCCCGCAGGGTAGAAGCAGCGGTGTGGGCTGCACCAGCGGCTCTCCTCACTGCCAGCAGGAGTTAAGAATACCCAGCCCCTGTGAGCAAACACCTTCTGCCTCTCTCGCACGCTTCGCTGCCAAACTGTTCATCTCGCAGACAAACAGGAACTGGCTTTTCTGCTTGCAGGGTGTTTATGCCTTGCATTATTTAGTTAAGGCCCTATCCTGCTCTCATCATGCTCAGGAACAAGCCATTACAGTTACACTAAAGGCAGAGGGTCCAGTCCTTGGCTGAGGAGCTGCCCTGGACAGACGCCGCTGTCACAGGGTTGGCAGGGGCAAACATCCCTGTTCCCTGCCTCTCTCTGCTTCCCCACACCCATTCCGTGTAACAAGAAGGGCAGAGCCCCCCTGAGCTCTGGAAATGGTGTGGGCTCGCCCCCCTCCAGAAGAGCAGACGTCAAGACACAGCTCATGGCTATCCCTAGGTGCGACCAAGAAGCCAAATAACAGAAGGCCATTCTGAAGGGATGGAGAGCAGCAATTCCAAATTGACAACGGCAAATGCAGACGAGCTTCACGAGGCGGGTCAAAAGCGTCAGCTCTTTCAGGAGCATAACAGCTTCGCTGCAGCTAACCGCATCCGTAGGGAACCCCACTACGGGGCTGGGGCAGGCACCTCCGCACACAGCGCAAGGGGCTGCCACGCGTGTGCCCGGCTTCCAACGCCTCTCAAAGCACGCTTCCGAGTCAGCACGTCACACGACAAACTACACTGCTTCAGGTAATAGTATGACCTATGGGGCTATGCAAGATCAC